>Ga0079996_115115_pt2 | contig 110793 bp, 123 predicted proteins | sample PerSpoAPS_AMetaG_FD_69199 | JGI IMG/M metagenome (GOLD analysis project Ga0079996, IMG submission 69199) | Thermal spring microbial communities from Yellowstone National Park, Wyoming, USA - Perpetual Spouter A (PS_A) MetaG (SPADES assembly)... | ecosystem: Environmental > Aquatic > Thermal... | reverse complement strand
AACTAATTGGATTATCAGATGTTGTTCCTTTCAAATTGATTATGATATTACTAGCATCATAATATCCTGTTTCACTATCATAAGTTAAATTTAATGAATTTATTAGTCCAGCAGTTGAATATATTGGTCTATCTGGTGATAATCCATCATTAATATCATTTCCAGTTTCAGAGACATAAATGGTCACTATTTTAGGAAACGATCCTTTTAATATCCAACCACCAGATAAAACATTTGATTTTATTTTTATATAGTATTCTGCAATAACTTCGTCTGTGGTTATATCAGAATCATATTCATAATAAAATATTCCGTTTTGATAAATAAGTATTTTATTGTTATTATTTGCACTATTTCTTATTTCATTTATTGAATTTACTAAATTACTAGTGAAAACCATATTTGTTGTATATATCCTATATCTTTACTTTCTAAAAATTTTGGTTTAGGTATAGATTCATATTCGTTAAAAAAATTATTATAAATATTTATCGCGGTATCAATATCAGAATTTATTATCTGTTGTTTTATTTGTTCGTATTTTATAACAATGTTTGTTATCCATATTTCCATATCTCTTATTTGTTTTAATATATTCTTTACATTTTCTTTAATTTCATTATCAATACTGTTATCTATTAATACAAATAGTGCATTAATTTTTGCTGAAGTAAAATTAGTTTGTCTATAATGAGGAATATATTGATAAATATATTCTGCGGTTTTCTCTTTTAATTTTTTAATTAATTCTATTTTATCCTCATCGATAAGTTGAATTTCATTTAATTTTTCATTAATATCAATTTCGGGATCATTTAATAAATCTTTTATTTTTTCTAATTTCAGTAAAAGTTCAATATCATCTTTGAAATTTTCTTTTAATAATTCAAAAAAATCCATATTTATTTTTCAAAAAAGAAATTCATTAATTTTTCTCTATATTCTTTTCTTGGAATGATTTGTCCTTCTTTTAATGCAAGTTTAAGTATTTCTTTATCTTCATCGGATAATTCTTCTAATGTTGCATTTTTGATAAAATCAATTTTTGGATGTTTTGTTTTAAATGCGGAACCGTATTTTTTAAGTTCTCTAAGATTATAAAGATTATTTATATAGTTCCAATTTATATATTCAATAAGGGCGGTTAATTTAACTTTTTCTATCATACCACTTAAAAATGTCCTATATCACATTTTAAAAAGTGAGACCCGAAGATTTATTTGAAATATTATATGAAAAATTAAAAGAGAAACTTCCTCATTTAAATATTGATAAATCTTCATTAATATCAAAAATGGTTTTATATCCGATTTCAATTTTATATTCCGAAATATTTAATATGATAAATGATTTTGATAAGTTATTACAAGATAATAACTTTATTAATCTTTTGTATTCTAAATTATACGGTATTAATTATGAAGTAGTAGAATTAACTCCGGGAGAAATTAAATTAAATATTGGAGAATTAAAAGATATTAAAATTCCGGCCGGAACAGGAATAATTTCTCTTAATTCAAGTAATAGTGGTATTGTTTTAAATGATGTTTATTTAACGAAGGAAGAAATTGAAAATAGAATTATAAATAATATGGATATAATAGTTTATTTTAGGGGAAATTTAAAAATCGGAGAGGAAGTTATTTTTGAAAATTATGAAGGAGATATTGTTTCTTCATTCGTTGTTAGAGAATATAATTCAAAGACAATAAGAACAAATAATGAACAAATTGTGGATATATTAAGTAATAGACCACTTTTAAGTGGGACATTTTCAAAGGAAGGAATAAGAATTAAAATTAATGAAGATATAGAAATAAATGATAACTTAACTTCCGATAATCCTTTTGTTATTTTTGATATTGATAAATCGCAAAGATATTTTTATATTGTTCCGGTTTATATTGATGACGATAATAAATTAATAGTTTTAAATGACAATATTATTAATTTAAAAGAAACAGAAGGAGAAATACCAATATTTCAAATAATATCATAAAGTTATCATTCCTGTTATATATATTCCTAATCTAATATCAGGTGGTAATAATTCGTTAACGATATGTAAAGTTTTGATTAAGTGATTAAAATATGGCCCAAACCATATACCATCATCATTTCTAATACCTATAATTATAACTTTTTTGATACTTTTAATTTGTGAATGAATAAATTCCGAAAATCTAAAATTAAGATTTTCAAAATATTTATATTTATTTAATATATCTTTATACATTATTCTTGTAAAGAATATGTTATCTTTTTTATTTCCTTTATTGACGACAAATACATACTCATTTTCGGGGGGTTCGATTATATCTATTGAACCAAAATAATCTTTATGATAAACGATATAATCAAAGGAAGGATAAGAATAAATTTTATTAAAAAACGGATGATTAGTGAAATTAATAATTTGCGGAATTTCGGAAGGTATATATTTTCCCAAGAGGCATCTTATTAAATTCAAAGTATTTTTCTCTGTTGGTTGATATAAAAATTTTTTTAAAACTTCAATTGTTTTTATAATATTTTTATGATGATTTTTGTATCCTAAATTAATTGAAAAAATATTGTCTATAATTTTTGAATAGAAAGATAATAATGGATTTAAAATAGTTAATACTTTGTTTTTTTCTATATTATCAGTAAAAAAATTAGTTAAAAATAATTCATTTTTTTGATAATGGATTATTGTATTATTTAATATGTTAACAATTGGTGGATTAATAATAACATTTGGATTTGAGGAAATTAAATACAACATATTATTTAAAATAATATAGTTTCCTTTTGGAATAAAAAAATGATTAGATAAAAACTCTTTTATTTGAAAATCATCTAAGTCATAATAAAGTATATTAAATGGGACAAAATTTACTTTTAATCTTAAGACATAATTTTCGTCAAGTGGTAATCCTTCCGTATATAAACCGGGAACATAAATATCTTCAATATTTAAATCGAAAGTAATAATGTTGTATAAAGATTTAATTCTTTGATAAATATAAGAAAAAAGTTCAATATGTAATTCTTCTATTGCGGTAATAATTTCTTGTGTCTGTTTATCAAATATTTGTTTATAAATAAAATTCATTCTATTCTACATCTTTTGAATGTGATATATTAGAATTTAAAAATTCTTCATAAGAAATGTTTCTTATATTTCCTTTTTTATCTTTTACTCTAAATGTTTTATCTAATACATTAAAATCATTCGAAAAATATTTTACCAATCCAACCCTTTGAGATGAGGGAGTAAAATATGGGTCTAAAACACCCATATCGGTTTCATGTATTAATCTTAATTGATCATCGGTATTTTGTGTGTTTTTAATACCACCTTCTCCGGTATATATTACTTTATAAAAATTATTTGCGAAATCTAATAGATTAACTTTTTGTGTTGCGAATATTAATCCCGTCCCTTTGAATGTTGTTAGTATGGGTGTTGTCAGATTAAGTTTATTGGGATTTACAATTTTTCCTTCCGTTAACATTTGTTTTCTTAAAATTTTACTATTTTTTCCTTCTCTTAAATCATATTTTAATCTTTCCGCCATTAATTCATATGCATTTAATATTTCCTTAAATCTCAAATCATTTGATTCAATGGTATCTTTTTTATTATTAGCAACATCAAGAAAATATTGAACAAAATGTTTTAATGTATTGAAATTTAATTTATCGGGAAGTTCAGGATGTGTTTTGAGATTTTCGTGATATATTTGTGCATCTTTAAAATATTCTTTTAAATCTTTAATTGCCTCATCAACATTTTTATATTCCTTATTTAAAAAAAATGATGCGAATTTTAAAACCGATTGTTCTGGATTTTTAGAAGGTATTTTATCTTGTATCTCTTTAAATTTTCCGTAATCTAAATTCCAATTTAATACTTTATCTAGATCTTTTAAATATACTTTCTTTGTTCCCAACTCAAAATATATATGTCCATTATGATCCAGTGTTAATTTAATATTCTTTTTATTGGCAATATTAAAAAGTGCAATATATTTAGTATCTCTTTTAGAAACATAAAAACCGGGTAATCTTCTTATTTGTGATACGGGTGCATATAAATTTCCTTTCATTAAAAAAGAATCTAAAAAAGTATGAACCGGAATACTAACTCTTTTAGAAAATTCATCTATTTTTTTATCATTTTCATTTAAAATCTCAAAATGTAAAGTGGCGGGAACGGTCCAGGTTTCTTCATTATCTATTCCTTCTTGTAGTTTTTGCCAATTTACTTCTTCAATATATTTTAATTCTTTACTATTACTAACTTCAATATCCTTTAATCTTATTTTAAATTGTTTTCCTGTTTCTCTATTAAAAAAGAATATTATTGGTTCACTTAAACGATTTAAAAAAGATCTTTTAATAATTTCTTTTAATTCTTCCGCATTATATCTTTTCACTTATTAAAAACTGTCTTCTAAATATTCAATAAAAGATGAATATTTGAAAGAAGAGGTTTTGGAATTTTTAGGTATTTTAACTATAAATTTTTTACCGACAGATTCTTTAATATCATCTTCATCATCTTCTTTATCTTCTGTTTCTTCTGTATCACTTTCCTCATCTGTATTTTTTATAGAATTTAGTATTTCGTCTAATTTGGATAATGTATCCTCACTTTCGCTATCTTCCTCCTCGTTGTAGTTTGTTGTAGTTAGTATTTTGTTTTCATCGTCTTCTTCTTTGTTTGTATTTTCATTAATATCAGAAAGAGAGGTATTTTTAAACTTCTCCTCCTTTTCATTTATTATTTCTCCAATTTTTCTTAAAATATCATCAAACATATTTTCCTTTCCTCCTTTTTATAAAGAAGGAGATATTTCTTCGAAAGTTTCTATTATGGCATCTTTATAATCTTTAATCATTTCATCAATTTGTGGATCGTCTATTTTATCGGTCCCAACTATAGATTCAAGTTTATCATGAACTCCCGATAAGAATATCATTAGAGGAATAGAGAATAATTCAACGGAAACTCCAAAAATTAATCTCGTAAAATATTCTAATACTTGTTTATAAGATACATCAGAAAAACCAATATTTTCCAAATATTCACAGAATTTTTCTGCTAATGTCTCACCCATTTCGGCAAGAATGCCATATTGTTCTATTATTTCTTTTAAAAGTTGTGTATAATCTTCAGTACTTACATTATCAGTTATATTAATTATGGTATCTGTAATATCTGAAGCAAGTTTAGGATTTCTTTCATATAGTTCATCAAGTGCGAGATTATATTCCGCAAATGCTTTTTCTAAATCCGTTAGATATCCATCACTTGCGGTTTTTACATAATTGGGATTAGAAAGATTATAGAATATTCCTAAATAGTCAGAAATAAATAGATCGGGATTTTCTTCTGCAACTTGAGATAAGAATGTTATATTTTCATCAGAGGCATATTTACCGTAATTTTCTAAAACACTTTTTACTAATTCTGAAAGGGTAATCATATCACTTAATAATGTGTAAGACATTACAAAAAGATGTTAGATGATTTAATCAATCGTTATTTATCAAGAAAATTTTTTGTATTTGTAATTGCAACGATACTATTAATTCTAAAAATTATAGATCAAAATGCGTGGTTAATCATAAGTGGAGCATATATAGGAACAGAAGGAATAATAGATCTAATAAAAATTGTAATGAATAAAAATCAAACTAATTAGTTTTCTTTAAATATCCTTTTTTATATGTTTCTTTAATTGCATCTTTTAATATTTTGAATCTTTTTTTATCTATTTCTTTTAACGCATTCACATATTTCATATATTCTTTTTTATTTGTTATAATTTTTTCTGTGTCATTCTTTAATGTTGTTTCCAAATTATCTAAAGTTTCTTTTAATTTTAAAAATGAATTTATATATTTTTCTAAATTGGGATGAGTTTTACTTAAATCGTCAATATGATAATCAATTTGTTCTTTTTTAACATTAATTAAAAAGTTTAATATTTCAAATCTTTCTTGTGAACTACCTTCATCAATATGTTTTTCTATTTCTTTTGCAAAATTCTCATGTATCTGGTTATTATATTTTTCTAAATTATCTAAATGTTTAACAAGTTTTGATAATTGCTCATGAGTTAATTGGTTTAACATTCTTTTACAAATGTGTTAATTTCATTTGCAATTTCTTCTTTATAATCTCCTATATATATGTCTTTTCCAGAAAATAAAACATCAAGATCTTTATTATTTAGTTTAATACCTAAACCTATACATGTCGCAAGAAAATCCCCGGGATTATCCTTATATTTATTTAAAATTTCAATAGGAATAGTTGTTGTTTCCTCATTAAGAAATGTAAAAACATCCGTTGATATTTTATTTATGGTTTGAATATTTTCTTTTTGTTTGAGGATTTTATTTATTTGTTTTTTATTAAGATTTCTTTTATATGTTCTAACTTCTGGTTCTTCAAAATTAAATAGTGGATGATAATAATTGTTTTCGTTTTCTAATTTTTGAAGTATAGAATATGCACGAAGGTCTCCAGGTAATGCAACAATAGAAACATCAAAAAAATTGGGGGAATAATTAATCATATAAACTAATTTCCCCGTTTCTTTATTAATTGAAAGTAACTCTGATTTAATATGTTGGCATTTATCTAACCAATTATACGATACATGTCCACAGATAGAACAAACATCATATGCCGCGGCACAACCCATAGAAGAACCAATTGATCTTTTTTGTAAAATTTTATCTAATACTTCTTCTGGCAATTTATCAAGATATACCCTCACTTTAACTAATACTCTTTTCATTTGTTTATCCATATAAACATTTATAACATCTCCTATTCTATCATCAATATTATGTTGCAAATATACTGCACCATTTAAAAAAGTTGCATATGTTTTTAATAGTTCTTCATAAGGAAATGCATCACCATTATTATTAGGTCCCCAATATTCAAGTGCATAAACTATGGGAAATACTATTTCCGCATATTTGCCAATACTTTTTACTTCTTCTATTGGAGTATCTCTTGCTTCCGATATTTTTATGTTTTTATATTTATTTAAAATTTTCTCACCAATTGTCATATTATCTGTAATGTTTCAACTCTAAATCATTTAAGTTTTTAAGGTAATCTATTGGAACTATTCCTGTCTCTAAATGAGTTTTAATTAAAGGAATTAATAAATCCGGATTATTTGCGGTAATAATAGGAAAAGTTTTTGCATATTTAAAAACAATATCTTTTACTTTTTCGTAATCATGTCTTGATAAATCTTTATGATTTATTAAATATCTTATTCCCTTTTGAACTTCTGGCCTCTCTGAAATGAGATTTACTACTTTAAAAATATTATTTGCCTTTTGATGAACTTCTATATAATTAGTAATTAGATGTTTAACTAAGTCTGCACTATGAGAAAGTAGATTATTGAATGCCTGTCCTTTTAATACAAATTTTAATTCTTCTTCTTTTTCTTCTGGAAGATATGCCCTTTTTGTAAGTAAATCTTTATATTTTTCGTAAGTTAGTTTCATCTTTCTAAAATGTGTTTATATGAAAAGAATTCTTAATTCTTGTTATATATTGTAAAACATCTTTTTCATAAGTTTTAAATGGAATAAATTTTTCTTTTAATATTTTTATCTCTTTTTCGTTTAAATATTCTTTTAGTATATTATAAATTGTTTCTTGTATTTGATTGGTTATTGGATTATTCCAATTTTTAAAATAAGATAATACTTTTTCAATTATAATTATTGCATTTTGTTTGTTATAAAATCCAAAAATTTCATCAATTACATTTCTAATTTCATTTTTATTTATTTTAACATCTAATGTTTTAGTTTCTTCTAATGAAGATTTTTTAATAGATTTTTTCTCGTGAATTATTTGACCGTAATAATACTTAACATCATCTACCGAAACAGGATTAAAAGTTATATTAAGATGTCCAACTTTTTTTGCCATTTTTTTAAACATAACAAAATTATATAAATAAGTAAAAAGTTCCAGATACGCATCTTTTAAAAGAGGAAAATCCGTTTTTTTATCATTTGGCAAAATAGGTTCTTCTTCTAATTTTTTGTAAAACATTTTTATAATAGTTTTTATATCCGTCGTATAATCCATTGTATCAATAAGAAATTCCAAAATGTAATCTATAACTGATTTGGTTTCATCTTTTGCGAATTTGGAATTTAGTAATTCATGTTTCATTTATTTAAAATGTGATTAAATACTATCATCAATTTTTTCTAATATAGGTGTTGCGGCGTTTTTATAAAATTCAACATATCCTCTTATTGCAGGAACAGGAAGTTCTACATTTGGAGAAGAACCGGTATCATTATAAATCCAATCGTCTCCATTTACAAGTAATACTAATGTTCCCAATAAACGGTATGCGAGATTTTTATTGGAATCATTTGGATTAGTTACATTATTCAAATTAAATACTGAAAACATCATATTTTCATCTGGAATATCATGATAATCATTTAAAAATTCTCCGGTAAAGAAACCCGCATTCCAATTCTTAAAATCACTTTCATTTAACTGATATCCAAATAAAGAATATTCTCTTAATAGAATCGGAACAAGATACTTTCTACTATTGTAATTATATTCATAACCAAAAAATGGTGCAAAAGAAAAGAAGGATTTATTATATGGATATCTTTTGCCATATAAAGTATATTCTTGATCATTCAATAACTTATAACCGTTATAAAATATAGGAAAAAATTTAGTTTCTTCATATCTTATTCTTTGTTTAACCATATTAATATCATTAGGATTATAAATTACATTATAAAAGTAACCATCTCCCTTTAATTTTAAATATGGGGCATATAGTATTGGAATAGAATTGATTATCATTAAAATACCATATATTACTTCTTTAGATGATGTATTTTTTTGTATTCGATTTATATGATAATATATTATCTCGCAACCACTGTTGGGAATATATGTAGATATATTACTTTCAAAATTTATTAATCCATTATTATCATTATCATAACTGGATTTCCAGGATTGAAGAGAAGAAATATATTCTACACTATTTTCTACTGTATAACCTATATTTTTTATAATTTGACTACCATTAAATATAAAAGGAAATATAGTTGGTATATATCTATATGTAAGAGAGGGCCTATAACATGAAGTGCCTGAAATTGTAATTAAATTAACTTTTGTTAAATGTAATTCATAAATTTTAACTTTACTTTTAACATATTCTATATTTCTATTATTATTTATTAACAATACCGGTGAATACAAATCATAATAAAAGGAAGTATTATTAATCCTATCTTCGATATATACAATTGTATTGCCAACATATGTATTAGTTACAATTCCGTCATAATCCTGTATGGGAAAAAAAACTTTTCTAAATCCAAGTTCTATATCTCTTAGTAAATATTCTTTTTTATATGGAAATTGATTACTATAAAGTGGATCTTTTATATATTTATTTAATTCTTCATCGATAATTAATTTGAATAAATTATTTTCATTGTTTATGTCACAATCTATTAAACTATTAGTATAATTTTTAAAAACAAATTTTTTATTAGTATCTTTATCGAACCAAATTATAGGATTGCCAATTATCTTGCGATTACTGTTTTCGTAATTTTCTTTTTTAGGCGTATAAACATCGTGAATAATAGTTGCAGGATAAATGTCATCGATAAAAAGATATGCGTAATATATTCCTCCTGTATTGATGATATATTTGGGAATTATGGGAAACACTGTTTTAAAAATAATCGCATTTATATCTTCTTCATATAATCGATAAGGAATAAATATAGGAACAATTTTATTTCTATTCGAATCATCAGCAAATAATCTTATTAAATAAATATTATCAGTATTATTGAATTCAAAATATTTTTTATCGGAATAAGTATAAGGAAAAATTGATAAATTTCCATCGAAATCAGATCTAATAAGATATATTTGTGTCTGCATTATTCCTTTACTTACTTTTTCTAATCTTGGTATAATAATATTATAAGGATATTGTTGTAAAGAGTATTGAATTAAATTTTTTAAAGAAGGAACGGTTTTAGTTCCTTCTGACCAATTAACTAAATTATTTGGATCTCCATCTAATTTGGGATAAATTATATTGATATTACTATTTTCTGTAAAAAATCTATCAAAGAAAAAATATAGTGAATTAAATGATTTAAGAAGTATTATGATTTTTTCTTTGATTTGATTTAATAAAGATATCATCTTTTAGAAAATGTCAAATATTTAATTAAATCCCTTAAAGTTTTTATTTTTCTTATTTCTTTTACTTCTTTTTTAATAAATTTTTCTAAATTTAAAGTAAATATTATACTTGGAATTTTTTCTTTAATTTTATTAATTTCTTCGTTAGTTAAATTAGGATATCTTTTTTGATAATAGTCATTTATTTGATAAATAAAATCATATGTTTTATTATCGGTAGTAATAAGAAAAATGTTCATTAAAAATGGGAAAAATCTTTTTAAATTATACGGACAAATAATAACATGATTATGATACAAAACAAATGCAATATATTGTAAAACTTTATACGAGAATTTTCTATCTGGAAATAAAATTCTCAATAAAATATATCCTTTTAAATGGGAATATAAATCAAAATCTTCATAATCCGTTCCATAAATTAAAAGATTACAAAATCTTGAAAATAACGAAGGATATATAAAAATGTTATTATCGTTTTCTCTGTTAATAAGAATTAAAGGAATAATACGATATTTTATTTTGTCATCAATAATTTTAATTTCATCCAAATCTGATAAAGTTAAATTATAAAGATCAATATCCAACATTTTAATTTATTGTAATTTGAGATTGCAAAAGAGTATTGGATACATAATATGAAGTTATAGTATATGTTCTTCCAGATATTTTAGTAAAAGAAGAATTATTTTCGTAATAAGTATCGGGAATAATAGTATTGTTTAAATTATCTTTTACTTTATATTTAATACTATTGGGTGCATAAATAATATTATTTCTTGGGGAAAGTATTACATTATTACCATCTATTTCAATTTCGGGAAGAGGTGGTTTAGGTATTATATTTTGTTCTATTTCCCCAAAAGGAATAAATGTTTTTAAAAATCTTATTCTTATTTTATAATTTGAGTCATTGATAAATATTTTGGGAGAAAAAATAATTTCTTGCACTCCCTGTATTTTTCGTGATAATTTTTTATTTCCAAAAATGTTAGTATAATATTCTTCAATTAAAATATAACGATAAGGAGAATTATTATTGTTAATTGTAAATCTTATATCTCCGCCATTTAATTTATTAAAATTAATAGTAGGATTTATAAAATCATTTGGAATACTTAAACAAGATAAAGAATTTTGATTTTTAATTGAGTTTAAATAATTAATGCAATTATCGTCTCCCCATTGTTCACATAATGATAATAAACGATCATAAATATCACTAAGATTATTATATATCGTAGAACCAACACATATGATTTCTTCAATTATGTCTTCATATACATTAATATCGATTATATCGATCTCGCATATATCATATCCTAATACAGATTTACTTAAAACAAAAGGAACTCTTTTATCTATTATATTCATTCTCTCAAACTAAAATGTCGTTTCATAAATAAGTTTAGAACCAACATATAATTCTAATTTTCTTTCTAATACTTGTCCATCTCTTTGTAAAACTTCTTTTGTATATGCATCAAATATTAAACCATCAAGGGTTGGAAAATATTTATAATATTGATATATACCATCTTGATATTTTATTTTTACAAATCCCCACCAATTAGTTTTAAAAGGAATAACTTGATATACAAAAGTTCCATCTTCTAATAATGTATAAGACACATCTAGAATATTTGGAACATTTAAATCAATACTACAAAATTTTTTTTCATCTTTAAAAGTTATTTCATTATCATATACGAAATTATAATTCAAATATAAGTTTCTAATACACTCATAAATAACTCTGAATAAATAATAAAGTTCAGAAAGACAATGAATGCAATCTAATAATGTTGGATAAAAATCGGGATAGTCTATGCAACCGGTATTAATTATTTTAAATTGCGTTCTTTTATCTTCTATTATCATATTATTCTTCTATTTCTTCTGTATCTTCTTCTATTTCCTCTTCTGTTTCTTCTTCAAGTGTTTGTTCTAATAATCCTTCAATTTTAGTAATTCTTTCTCTTTTTAGTTCTTTATAAAAATTTACAACGGTATCAATAATTTGTGCATATGAGGCCGATGCCATACCTTTTGGTATTTTGTTCATAAGTTTATCAATAGATATAACTAAAAATTGTGTTTTTATGTCAATTAAATCATCGATAGGAAGATATTTTTCGAGATAAGGAATGGGATTTTCTATAATGTTTTGTATGTATTCTCTTAATTCTTCGTCGATATTTTGTTGTGCAAAAATTTCTAAATCGAATACGGTATTAATGTTATTAAAATACTGAAAAATGAATTTTTTTATTTCTTCTTCGGAAGAATTTGTTGAATATTTTATGGAATCAATAATTTTATGAAAAATATCGGGGAATTGGCACTTTATATATAAAAGTATTGCATATATTTTTTTGTTTTTAATATAGAGAGATAATTTATCGGTTTTTTTCATTTTTGATATTCTAACCCTTTCCTAACATAAATGGATAATATTTTACCCTTCGGAAATGTCGTCCCAACATTTAGGAAATAATTTTTAAATTTTTTAGACATAAATGCGTCAAAGAAACCGAGAGTCATTCTTGGAATATTTTCAACACCGACTATGGTTGGTTCATATTTAAAATTAGGATCTATTTCTTTGATTTTCTTCGCAAGATCGAGAGGAATTATTTCTTTGTGTCTATATGATGTGTTAGACGGATCTAACACAATCGCATTATTAAATATCTTTTTGGTTAAAAGTTCTAAAATCCTATCTTTAACGGGAATTTCACTTTTTCTATAAAATTCTTTAATTTCTTTTAAAAATTCCATTTGTGCCAAATCATGGGGGAGTTCGTGTATATTGGCAAATCCATCGGTTAATTTTTGATATTTTTTAACTTTATCTCCCGGTTTTACAATAGGATTTTGTCCTAATTTGAAATATTGTTTTCTTTTTCCGTTTTTATATTTTATGGTTATAATTCCATCTTTTACATCTTCAACAACGCCATCATCTTCGGCATGAATTGCATAATAAACCGAATCTTTCGGTGCATTTAAATAAGATCTTAATTTTTTAACATCAGGAATATCTTCGCCCAAAGATATATGTTTTGCTTTTAAAGTTACTTGTGACATTGGTTCTGTAATTGCATGTATTAATTCTATTCCTATTGGGTGTCCTTCTTTTCTTATATGTTCTCTGGTTGGATCTAAAACGCCTATACTATATTTAGAAATCTCATGGTCATATGATTCTTGTGTTAATGGAGAAGATACTCTTATTTTTTCTCCTTTTTCTATTAATTTTTTTGCGAGTTTACTATCAATTAAAATTTTCTTACCATCATCAGTTATTAAATATCTTCCTTCTAAATCATTTATTTCATTTGGATATATTTCTAATCCTTTATCCGGTCTGTCTTCTTCGGTTAAATATAAATCCGATGTTGAAATTAATAACATTTTTGCGGAATCTCCCGGAATATACATTCCAATAAATTCTTTTATCATATTACTTCTTGGTTGATATGTTGTTAAAAATGTTTCGGTAAATGTTTTATCATGAGAATAAGATTTATCAATATAATAAAGTTTATCGCCGAATAATACTGGCCCTATTTTGTAACCCATTTGTCTTATATGCATGGGTTTTCCTCTTATTTTTTTACTTGCCACTTCTTCTATTGAATTTTCTATATAATTGTTTTTTATTTTGTCTTCCACTTCTTTTATATCTTTATATTTTTTATGATCATAAATAAATTCTTTTGGATGTATAGTGACATTTGATAATGTTGACACCCTGTCTGATATTTTATTTAATTCTTCTAATTTACTTATTTGCGGTTTTATTTTCAATAATTCTTTTAAGCGATTAATGACATCATTTGGTTCTTTTAATTCCTTTCTTAATTTTTCCAAGTCGTCATCTTCTAATAAATAAGAAAGAAATATTAATCCCGCCGTTTCTTTTTTATCTCCTAATTTAACCATATCATTTGGATGTATAGAATGATTAAATAAATCATCTTTTAATTCTTCTATATTTTTATACTCTTTTATGATCTTATTGTTTCTTGGCGGTTTGATTAATAAATTAATACCAATTAAAGTATCTTCTTGTGGTTCGGCAATTAAAGAATTATAACCGGTTTTAAAAATATTTAATGCCGGATCTAATTTTTGTTTAATTTCTTCATTTACTTCATCGGATAAGGGAACATGTATAATAACTTTATCTCCATCTAAATCGGCACCTAATCCTTTAAAAACAAGAGGGTGTAAATTAATTGATGTTCCTTGATATGGAATGCATTTTAACGCAATGGTTGAATATTTATGTAGTGAAGGATTACGATTAACAACAACATATCTTTTTTGTGTTTCTTCATATAATAAATCTCTTACAATTGGATCATTTCTTTCTATCATCATATTCGCATCTGTAAATTTATATCCCATAGAAATTAATTTTCTTATGATAAATGGTTTATACAATTTTAATGCAAGAAAATATGGAATTTCGCACTCATTTATTCTTAAAGATGAATTAACGCCTAATACACCCATTCCACCTAATTGTTTTCTTTTATATAATAATGCGGATTGTAATAATCCCTTTTTGGGAGACGACTTACCCGCAATGGTATTTAAATATGATTCATTTTCTCTAATATATAAATCTTTTGTTAATTGATAAAGTGTTTTTAATGTATCCTCATCTATTTCATTTTCTATAACTTCCGATGTTTTAACATTATCTTTTTTTAATCTTTTTAAAACTAAACCTAATTCGAAATAAGATTTGTTTAATCCGGATAATGTTGTTATTTTTCTTCCTTTGTAATCTCTTATAATAAATGGACGATAAATAGGGGGAATAACGGGAATTTTTGAAATTAAATATACATCTTTTGGATGCCAATTGTTTTCTTTTAATGTTTTAAGTATGGCAAGTTTTTTAATTAACAAATCTTTATCAACATTTCTGTTAGTTCTATTTTTGTCTTTTTTAAGATTTTTTATTTTTTCTTCGGTTTTCTTTATTTCTTCATCAATATTCATATTTTCTAAAAATTTTACAATATCACTAATATTCATTTTATTTAATTTGTTTGTTGAAACTTCTAATAATGTTGCAATGGTTTTTTCAAAAGTTGGATTAGGTATTTTGGCAGGCAATTCAATATATCCCCATTTTTTACCCGTTGGTCCCCCTAGTAATTCATCAAATATTCCTCCCGGAATGGGATTTAAATCCTTATCTAATAATTTTGACGGATCCTCGATTTTAACCGGATCATAATAGTTCATAAAATAATGTTCGGTTAAAGGAAGTATTTGATACTCGTTTCCTTTAATATCAAAATCAATACCAAGTGCATTAAATAAACTTTTTACTTTTTCATAAATAAAAGTTCTATTTGGTGCAAGTATTTCTTTATTTAACATAAAACGAATTAAATTAGGAACATTATTAATATCCGACAAATAAGAATAACTTTCTCTAACAAATTTTTCTGCACCGTTAGATAGTAATGCCCAAGTTGTCATAATATCGAGTGTTTTCGCGGATGTTTTTCCTCCCTTTGTTGGTTGTCCCGTAGAAACCGAATAAGAAAAATCAAAACCTCTCGCAGTCCATCCCTTATCCGTTGTATGTCTTTGTTTCATTAAATATCTTGGAATAACCAATGCACGAACTTTGTGGTTTTTATAATTTAATTCTTTAATATAATCACTTTCTTTTAATTTATTAGTTAAATATTCTAATATATTTACATTTTTAGGAATTTCTTTTGGATCCGTTTTAGATAGTATTGATAATCCTTCTATAACTTGTCCTACATTCATTCTTGAAATCATTCCTAATGGAGACACAATTACATCTGGAACGGTTCCGTCTTCTAATTTTGGCATTTCTTCATCGGGAACAATTTTAGTTATTACACCCTTATCACCATGTAATCCTCCTAATTTATCTCCTTCTTTCAATTTTTTCTTAACATAAACTTTAATAACATATTTATCTTCCTTTTCTGACACATCTATTACTTTTCCGGGTTCATCTTCCATCCATATTTCACTTAAATCTTCTATTGGTTTGAAATGAGAAGAATATCCCAATATTTTTTCTTCTTCGGTTGGTTCTCTATCATTTAAAATAGTAAAAATAGGTTCATTTTTATGTATTAAATCTCCAACTTTTGGTAATCCCTTTTCATCTTTTTTATCATATACTTCTTTTGGATATTTTCCTAAAAATAAGGATTTGTGTTTTTCTTTCATATTAGGAAATTTTTCAAATAGAGATTTATCAATAGTATATGTAAATATATGTTCGGATTGTAATTTTTCCGCACATGATTGAGATATAATAACACCATCCATATTAGTATATCCATTAAAAGGCATATATGCTACTTTTAATATTTTTCCAAATGCAATTTTATCTTTTTTATTAAAATTTGTATCAAATAAAACATCTCCTTTCTTTACTTTATCGCCTTCTTTAACATGGATTTTTTTTGTTGTAAATACGGAACCACTAGATTTATCCAAAACCATATTAGAAGGAAAATAAACCTTATGTTCTTTTCCTTCATCATCTTCAATTAAAATATGATCTTTTTCAATTTTTTTTACTTTTCCGTCTACCGGAGAAGTAAAATTAAATTTTTCTATTAATTTCTTTTCATCTTCGACATCAAATGGATATGGATCCGCATCGTCTAAAGACAAAGAGTGTGTAATATGTTTTAAACCCATTTGAACTCTAATGCCAGAATTGGTATGATAATATGGAATAAATTTGGTTAATAAATTAACACCGTCATTAATTATATAATCAACATTAGATTTATCCGGTTTTAATTCTTCGAATTTTCCGTGTTTATTTCTAACAAATTTTAATGATTTCATTCAAATTAAAATGTGATTAAGTGCAGGGACAACAAAATTGGATTAAATAGTCTACTCCCCCAATATCATACAATCTAAATAATACAACTTCTGGAGGAAATAAATTATTATTTTTTGCATCACAAATGTTATCACAATTTGATAAATCTCCTTCAAATCCAAATAAAATTTTTATATTTCTGTCTATAGTTTCTTTATTTCCCAAAGATTTTAATATTACATAAACATCTTCAATGCGATGGATAAATTTGTTACTTACACTATAATCAAAATAAAAGTAACGGGGGGCAAGGATACTCCAACAACAAGGATAATTACTATATACTAAACCATTACAACTTGCATCATTTAAATTTGCAAATTCATTACTAATATCTCCAAAATTTTCCGGTGAACATCCTTTTATTTGTTTTGCACCTTCGCATGTTCTACATCCTTCATAACCAATATTTGAACATAAATTATCAAACAAAACCGGAAAAATATATTCTACATTTGTATTATCTATTTTTTTTCCTTTTATAACATAAGTTAAGGATTTAATATTAGGTAAAATACATTTTCCTTCTGAACTTATTGGATCATATATTTCATAAGAAAAAATTAAACCATAACTTGTTATAAGATAATCTTGAGTAATATAAGGATTACTAAAAGTAATATATGGGATATATGCGTATTCAAAATTAAGACAAGTATCACCCGAATTACAACTTATTTTATAATCTTCTAAATATGGAGGATAAACTTGTGATGCATATACGGTTTTATAGATTATAATTGGAATAGAAGAAAAATTTTCTTTGATTTCGAATTTTAAAATAACCAAATCTGAAATTGTAGTAGTATCAAAATTTGCATTCCAAAAACTATCTAATCCGTAAAAATATCTTTTAGATTCTTCATCCGTAATTATATTAGTATTGTTGTAAGTATAGTTTTTAATATCTATAACATCTAATTCGGCGTTTGACTTCGTGCAACAATATTTCTTTTCTAATTTTATTTCATATAATGTTTTCCAAAAACGATATACAATATTTCCTCCGGGTAAAAACTCAATGTTAATCATAATTTATAGTATATTAAGAAAGTGATAATTTCTTTAACATACTTTGCGTTTTTTTCTATATTTTCTATTTTTTCATTTATTTCTTTATTTAATGGATCATAATAAATTATAACATATATAGTGTAAACAAATTCTAAATCAATAAATTCTTGCAATTCTTTTTGAAAAAGGTCTATTAAATAAGTTGTATCAGTAATAAATGGATAATAAAATTTTAAAAAATTTTTTCGAAGAAGTGAATCTTTTAGAAACAATAAATATTCTTTGGTTATTCCTATATTTTCAACTTTTTGAACTGTCTTTTTACCTATTGTTTTATTGTCTTTATTGATTATTTTTATTTTTTTATCTTTTTGATTTTTCAATATTTCGTATGTTTTAAACATTATATACTCCGATGCGGATGCCGAATTTTTATTCGATAAAAATATTAATGTTTTATACTTTAATGGAGGATTTGTTACAACAAGAGTTGATATTCTGAATATAGTATCTCTCGAAAAAAAGTTTTGTATTATAATTTTTTCTCCCGTTAAAATAGAAATAATAATATTAGATACATCCAATAATCCTCCTGGATTTTCTATAAAATCAATAACAATAGTATCATAAAAAATATTACTTTCACTTAGGTTTATAAAAATATTTGCAAGTTCTTCATTTACTTCGTAAGAACTTATAAAAACATTATTATTGTAAATACAAACATCGTTTTTCTTTTCTTCGTAATATTCTGGTTTTAGATATGGAATAAATTTATGGGAAAAATAATAACAATTTTTAAGGGCCGGAGAATTGGGAATATATTTTCCCGTTTTTTCATCAATACCATTATCATATCTTTTCTTTTTTTCTTCCTTTTCCCTTTTTAAAAGTAATATATAATTGTAGTCAATAATACGGTACTTACTTGAAAGAAAATATAAATAACTTTTTAAATCTTTAATTGTTTTTAAACTATCAATAACATTTAAATCATTTGTATCAATTTGAATAAAATATTCATTTTTTAGTTTATTTTTAACTTCCGTTTTAATTTTATTAAATTGATTTATTTTAATTTCTTCCAAAATTTTTTCGAAATCATATAAATTAAATAAAATAAATAACATTTTTATTCATCTTTAATAATAAGTGTTATTTCTTTTATATTTGGTATAAAATCATTTATGAATGGTTTTATATTTTCTCTTAAAGAGTTATCTAAAGTATCTTGATAGTTAAGATAAAGTTTAAAAGGGTATTCTATTAAATGCAATTCATTTATATATACATTGGAAACATATTTTTTATAAGGAATGGTAACTTCTCTGAAACTTTCTTTATTATTTATTTCAAAAATACTTGCGATTTTTTTATTCATTGATGTTATTTCTATCATTAAATGTCCAACATCTAATTTTTCCATATTAACTTTTCCTTTTGTATAATCTTCATAAAAAATCATATTGAATAAAGTTTTAACATATTTTTTATAATTTTCGAATAAAATCATTCTCATCAATTCTTTAAAATCATTTCCTTTCTTGTTAATATTCATATAATCGTTATCTTCTACAATTTTATAAGAATGAGTTTTTTCTAAAATGTTTAGTATAAATCTCATTATATTTTCTTCGTCGTTTAAATAAGATATAATGTTTTTATCGTATAAAGTAAAAATATTAAAATAATCTTTGTAATACTTATTAAGAAAATCGATTAAAAAGAAACCAAATAAATAAGGATTTCTAGAAAGTCTGATAATATACAACATGAATTTTACTACATCAAAATATAAAATATTATTTTGAATAAGAATGAAATCAATTTTTTCTTTTTCTATTTCTCCTAACGGCGTAAAAATCAATTCCTCATCAATAAATATATTTTGTTTTTTAAAAATATCTGCGATATTTTTAATTAAATCACGATAAATTATTTCTTCATAATATGAACAAAATCCTTCATGCAATATTTTTATCGGTTTTACTATTCTACTATACATTTCCCTTAAACGAAATATATTTATTATTTTTTTAATTTCACTGTTAATTCTTAAGGTATATAATGCGGATAATATATCACCATTTTCTTTTGGTAGTTGAGAAAAATCTCTTATATACGATAAATCTAAAATATATTGATTGTTTTCATCTTTAATAAAATCATCCGACAATGAACCCAGAATGATTAATATATTATAAAAATCATCAATTTGTTTATATAATTCCGAATTTTGTTTTTTTAATTTTTCTTCAAATTCTTCTAAAAAATCGGTATATAAATCAACATTTTGTGTATAAAATTTTATTAAATTTCGGTTATTAATATGGTGAATATGATGTGTCATTAAAACGGCGTGTAATGTTGCATGTATAAGTGTTTTTATTTGATATGATATTGGCATATCGGTTCTTATTAATCCTATGCATTTATCTCCATAATCATATATTACTTCTAATATTCCCCAAGATATAGGATAAGTTCTAAAAGAACCGGAATATAGATCAAAATGATAATTGTAATAACCATTGATGTATAAAGGAATATCGTTTATTAACATTCCATTATAATATTCTTTAAACTCACTTTTATCACATAGTATCCATTCTATTTTTTTAGGAGGAGGAAAATGAAGATTAATATCAATATAATTTATAACTAATTCTTGTATTTCATTTAATATTGACTTTAACGCCTCTTTTCTGATATTGATAGATGTATTATTCATTTTTTTCTCCTTTTAAATAATGTATTATTTCTTTTAAAAGAGGACGATTAATGGTATATTTTCCTTCAATAGTGAATATTAGTATTCTTTTCTCAAAAAGTTTTTCTTTTTTATAATTTAAACTTCTGTTAATTTCATTTTCATCAAAAACACCCAATTTACACAAAATGTAAAACAAGTCATTAATTTCATCTTTGTTGATATATCCAAGTTTATATTTAAAAACAAGATAGTCAATCATACTGATAAGTTTATCCTATGAGTTTAAAATTTTATTATGATTGAAATTTTATCTTTGATACTTTCAAGTTATTACCTTGCGTATAATTTAATGAATTCTCCTCTTTTTATTTTTAAATGGATAAGAGAATTTCTTATAAAAAAACTTAAAGTTAATCCTTATTTATTTTCCTGTTATTATTGTATGGGATTTTGGTCTTCTCTAATAATGTATATAGTTCATTTATATTTTCCGGTTATAAACCACATATTTTCTATTGCAGTATTGGTTGTTATAGTAAATTATTTAATAACAAAATTAAACAACCATGCAAGTAGTTAGAGAAATTTTTCTTTCTTTTCTTTTTGGTATATTGTTTTTAATTTATGCCTTATCCTATACGATAGAAATACTTATTTTTGTAATCAAATTGATACTTGACGGTATTTACAGAATTTTATCAAAAATAAATAACTCATTAATAAATTATATACTTTCACTTTTAATAAAACTATGAGTGAAAATATCATTTTAGTTCATTTTAGTGTTAAAAAAGACAATCAAGAAAAGGATATTTTACTTCCTTTTCATACTAATGTTTGGAATGAATTTAAGAGTAGTGGAAAAGATATTTATGATGAAGTTATTATTGGAACCTGTTCTTGTAACCAAACGACATATAGAATTACTTTGAGAAAAAAAGAAAAAATCATTTTGGATTATATTATAACTAATGCGAAGGGACAAATAAAGGGTGAAGGAAAAGATTTAGAAGTAATAAATTATAACGATAATTTATTATGATTTTGAAGTTATTTTTTTAAGTAAATTTTTAAATAGATTTGCAGTAAACCAAGATGCAAAACCCTTCATAATTATTGGCATATGTCTATTAACGATATGTGTAAAAAAATCTCCATATTTTTGTGTTTCCCCGGTTACAAATTCAGATCCATAGGAAGATAACATTGATAATAACCCCATAGTTCCTTGCGATACTAGAGGAGAAGTTCTCAATTTCTCTTCCATAAGATATCCTATACCACCTATTGGAATACCACTGCCTATCGCGACTCCATAACCAGGCGATTCTCTTTTTAATACCTCTTTTAAAGTGGGTTTTGCAAACTTTTCGAAATCAAAACCGTATTTATTTTTAAATTCTTTTAATATTTCCTTGGGAGTTACAACTGCATTTACTGTTTTAAAATATTGCACAAGATTATTAAAAGATTGTTTTCTTATATCTTGTTCAATTTTCTCGCGATTACTATAAATATAATTTAATATTTCTCTTTTTTCTTCATTGGTTAATTCTCGTTTTTGCAATATTTCATTTATTTTTTTATCTTTAAGATCTTCAGGAATTTTTTTCCAAACATGTTCTTTAAACACTCTTACAACTTCATTAAATACTTGATCTAAATCCCTCGCACTAACTCCAGTGGGACTCTTCATAATTTTAAATTATTTACTTATTATATTTTCTGCCTTTTTCTTATAATATTTCTTAAAAGACCACCAACTAATCCTGTTCCTATACCCATTCCTACTGGACCTAAATATGTTTTAATATCTCTTAAACTTTCTCCTTGCATCATCTGGGTTAATAAATTACTTAATATACCTGAACCGCCTCCCAATATTGGACCCCAAATTGGACCAAAAATATATCCCGCAGTTAACCCTCCAACACCGGGAACTCCATATCTAATTACTCTTCCTAGTTCATGTTTTCTCTCGATTTCTTTACTTAATGCTTTTTGTGTTTCTCCTAATTGTCTTCTTGCTTCTCCAAGTTCCTCTTGTGTTTTTTCTCTTGCCTTTCTTTCTTCGTAATATTTTCCTGCCAGTTCTTTTAATCCTCCCCTTGCTCTTTCTAATAGTCCGTGAGTTCTTTTTAATTGCTCTCTTGTTTCACCAAGTTCCTGCTCTATTTGTCTCAGTTGTTCTGCTGTTTGTTCTAATTTAGTTTGCGCGATTGTTTCTTTTACAGTTGGTCTAGCAAATAATGAAATATCAAAATTATATTTATTTTTGAAATTTTTAAATGCTTTTCGCGCATTTGATTGCAATATGCTTTCTAAATCCTTTTTAAGATTTTTTCTATATTGATGAGAAATCATTGTTCTATATCTGTAGGCAAAATTTAGAATTGTTTTTATCTCATCTTGCGTATGGTCTTTTGTATCTTTCTTTAATATTTCTTTTACTTTTTCATATTCCTTATCTTCTTTGGGAACAAAACTTAAAGTACCTTTAATATAGTTAACAATAGAGTTATATATAACAGAATCATTTTTATCTAAAGCAGGGGGATTAGAAGGATTATTGACTCCCGTTTCCTCAGAAATTTTGTATAAAATTTTTTTGGTTATTGACATACCACTATAAAATGTGTATTAACTTTATTCTGTTTCATTTGTTATTGAAGATTTATATCTTTTATCTAATATTTTTTTCATTAAAATAGATGATATTGTGGAAAGAGCGATATTAGTGGCAGTATGAATCAACATTTTTATATTTTCTTTCTTTTCATATTTTTTTATTTTTTCCACAAAATTTTCATCGTCAAAATCTATTCCTCCTGTTGCTATATCTCCTATTCGTTTTAAAAAATAGGCGGTAGAAGTAATAAAAAGATTTGGTAATATGTGAGTATAAGGATAGTAAAATAATATATCTTTCCAAGATCCCCCTCCCTTTCCTATTAAATGCCACAACCTTCCCATTTTTATTCCTTTTAAAATGCTTGCCGGGGTAGTTGCTATAACGGGTATAATAAATGGATTAAACAACTTTTTATTTTCTTTCATATATTATAATGTCCATTTATCTTTTATTTTTTCTGTTGGTTTTTTTAGTTCTTTTCCAAATTTTGAAATACCGTATCCAATATTTCTAATTCCTTTTGCTATATGAGGACCGAATACAGAAGTAACACCCAAAGTCTCTAATCCGGTTTTAACTATTTCTGGATTAATGGTATGCATATGTTCGAATGGATTATGTCCCAATAAATTTGACATCATCCCCCCAAGTCCAAATGTTGCCGCAAGATATGTAAAACCATGAATCTTTTCTCTATGTTTTTCTATTTTTCCATGTAAAAATTCTCCTATTTCTTTCATTTTTTCGCCGGTATGATGTAATTTATCTCCTAGAAAATATTTAAATTTTTCTCCCTTTTCTTTTAAATGAGACATAATTTTTTCTGTGGGTTTTTTAATCGTATGTTCTAAAATTTTTTGAATCGGTGTTTTTTCTTCCTTTTCTTCTTTTTTCTCTTTTTCTTCCCTTTCTTTTTTTACGGCATGTTCAACGATTTTTTCAATTGGCGTTTTTATTTCTGTTTTTTCTTCCATTTTTTACTTTTTAAAAATGTCACATAACATAATTTACTCTTTCTTTATCTAATTTAATGTTAAATTCCGTCCCATCAATTGATATATTTATGTTAATAATATTTTGTGCCGAATTTATTTCAATATTTTTTAATTTAACATCAATTCCAAATTTTTCTTTTAAACGATAAAACAGATTTTCTAATTCAATAATAATTAACATTTTATCTAATGAATATAATCCTGGTTTAATTCCCAAATCCGGAAATAATATATCAGTATTTTGAGGAACGATTAAATAGTATATTACGGTTTGTAATTTAGAAAAAGAAGGATTAACTATCCGATTAAAATCAATAGAAAACGGTAAATCATCAAAATTTATTTTAAAATCCATTTATCAAAATTGAATGTCATTTATATTTTTGTATTTTTTACGAATTTTATCTAAAAGAAAATTTAAAAAAAATGAAAAATTTGATAAAGATTTTACTTTTTGATTAAAATCAATATCAAAATCAATATTAGATGGTAATTCTATTTTATTTTCGTGAATATATTCTAATAAATTTTTTCTTATTTCATTATCAAAAGTTATTATAGATTTTACAATTAAACCGGAAAATTGATTTGGAGAATCAAAAAAAATAATATCTTTATTTTTTAATTTGTTTTTAACAAAATAAAATATTTCAAAACAAGATTTAATGAAAATATTCCACACTTCTTCTTTATCATTCTTATTTTTTAGATTAATTTCAAAATATTTTTTCATATAATTGTCAATTAAAATTCCAATATCTTCCAATTTTAATTTGTTTTTATGTTTCAAATTTAATATAAAGAAAAAACCATCAGTAATTCTGTTTAATTTTACTGGAACGAATATATTTTTTATATCTTCTATGTCTTTTAAGGATAAATAACGATATATTCCATCGATAATATATAAAATATGGGAATGAGAAAATACGAAAATAGGACTAAATTCATTTAAATTTTTATTTATTTCGTAAGATTTTCTAATTTTTTCAATTACTTTTTCGGAATATAAATAACGATGTTTAAATGTATCAATATCAATGATTGTATTATCATATTTCATTTTTATAATTCTAATATGTTTAATTCCAAAATGGGAGAATATTCCATATTCAAAATTTTAATATATTTGTTATTTAAAAGTATGTTTACTCGATTACTTATTCCTTCATTAATAATTGAATTTAAGATATACTCTTTTAATGCGTAATGATCTTCTATTTTTAAAATTGAATTTTGATATTTAATTTTGATTTTGTAACGATTTTCATTTTCAAATAAATTAGTTATGAAATAAATTTTATTTTTATCAATAACATAAACGGAACCATAATATGTTATAATTATTGATAAGAAATAATTATCGGAAAATTTGATAATAAAAGAAATTATATCATTAGGAATGGATACTTTATTTATCTTATCAAGTAGGAAAAATAACTCCATTTTTCAAAAATGTGATATAATTTAATTAGTCATTATGATAATGTAAATTATTAAAAGTATATGTAATGACTGAAATTATATTATCGTTACTATTTTGACAAATTTTAATATTTTCTTCGATTAAAATTCTTATTTTATACATTTTATAACTAAATATCATTTTTCTATAAAAATCGGTACTAAAATATTCATTTAAATCAAATATAATTACTTTATTAAGAAAGTATTGAATATTTTTTAATGAAGGAGAAAAATTATTATTTCCTAAAATAATAATATCTTCTAATAAAGATAGGATATGTTTTGGTTGGATTGGTTTATCATTGGGTAGATCATTAAAATTTTTCATAATAAAAATTATATTTTGAACTTTTTTAGAAAATAAGTGAAATGGCAATAAAATATAAAATTGATCTAATTCAAAAGTATCTTGATTTATTTTTTTATGTTTTTCATTTACAATATCAAACATTTTATTTAAAAATTTATCAACATTAGGTTCCAAAATTATATTTTCCAAATAAATATTATACTTTGATAATATGGATAGAAAATTATTGGGAAATATTATATTCAAATTAGATAAAAGTAAAATTTTATCTTTTAATTCGGAATTATCTTGAAAATTAAAATACAATTTTAATTTATTTGTATTACAAAGTAAAATCATATTACACTCAAATAATATGTAGAAATGGGAGTTAAATAATTATAATCAAAATAAAAATCAAATACAATTTCATCTTTAAAACCATGATAATCTAATCTAGTCATTACTTTTTTTTCTGATTTCGTATTTAACATCATTTCTTTTTCTATGAGATGTATCCAATAGTCTTCTCCATATGGAATACTATAATAAATATAGTTTAATTTAAAATTTAATTCGTTAATAAGTTTTACAATTTCAAAACAATATCCTTTTTCGTTATTTAATTTAATAGGATTATTTGAAACAAATTCTTCGCATTTTTCTTTTAATATTTTCATTGTTTCATCATTTTCATTATTTATTCCATTAATTTCATATTGTTCCAAGAAATAATTAAAAACATAATACAAAAATGCATTATAATCGATTTTTACTTTAAGAACAAGATAGTTACTATTTATATCAATTAGATGTGTTTTTATTTCAAGTAAATTTTCGGGATTGGTTGGATTTATACTGTTTTCTATCATAAAATAAAAATTATTAAAAATTAAAAATGTTATTTCTTCCGGATAGTAATAAACATCACTAAATAAAATAAGTAAAATATCGTTTAATTTAACCGAATTATCTTGTCTTACATTATAATTTATTATTTTAGATAGAATATTTTTCAATACATCCATTTTATTATTATCCATCATTAAAGTTCTTCTTACAAAATTAAAATCAAGTAATAAATACTCCCTAATTTTGCCCGGATTCATATTACATTTTTCAATAGTTATATAATTTTTTAATTTTATTAATAAATCATTAATCTCTTCTTTATTTAAAATTGGAATGTATATGTAATTTTTTCGTATTTGTTTTCTTAGATACTGTAAATAGTAAAATATATATTTTTCAAATTTAGTTCTTTTCCCAAATCCATTTTTAATATAATTAGTTGTATTTGCAATTATGTGGAATGGATGTTCCAAATCAAAAGGTAAAACTAATACCATTTTTTTTCCTCTTTGAATTTATAATGTTAAATTAAAATATTTTAACAAATAAATTATGGTTTTATAACATATGGGATATAATAAAGTATAAATTTTATAGAAAATGGACGAGATTCCATTAAATAATCGATTGTTTTTTTTATTTTAATATCAAATATATTCTTTTCAAATTCTGTTTTAAATAATATTTCGGATAAATTTAATTTAACGAAAGAATAAGTATATTTTAAATCATGAGAAGAATCTTTTGTATTTTTAATTGTCGAAGGAGGTAATATATTAATCGTTTTCTCTAATAAAACTTGAAATATCATTTCTAATTTAGTATAATCCCCCACTTTTTTATCATTATCACTAATTTGAAAATTTCTAAGAATAATTATAAAATGACTTTGTATGGAATCTGGAAGTAGTACTATATCCGTCATTGTATCTAATTTATATATACTAATTGGAATAATTAAATAAAATGAATTATGATTATAATTTTTTATGCGTTCTTGTGTATCTTTAATAATAATTCTTAAATTCCAGAATAAATCATAAATATTTTGATAAGTAAAAGATTTTTCCGTATAGAATTCATTTTTTCTTAAAATAGAGATTATATTTTTATTTTTATAAATTTTATTTGAAACAAGTATCATATTGCACTAGTTAGTAATTTAAAACCTATATTTAATCTTTCATTAACCAATAAAACTGATTTGGGTTTATCATATATTATATATGTCACATCTTTTTCTTGTGTTTTATCGAATAAATTTTTTAGCAAAATTGATAATCCAAACTTATCATTTGATTGGCATATTTCATCTATTACTACATTGTTTATTCTTCTTTTTCCTAATATCATTCTAACTTTATCAAATAATTCATTAATAATTATTTCGGGTAAATTTATATTATTTTCATATTTCGGAAATCGCTTTAATCCTTCATCAATAACTTTAATAATATCTTTATTAATATACAACAATGAACTTTCATCGGGTTGTTTTGACAATATATTTACTGCAAAATCTTTCATGTTTTTTATAATTAAATCTAATTGTGGATCAATTTCGATAGGATTTTCAAGTATATTTATTATTTTTTCCAATATAAATTTTATAAGAAGAATGAGAGGAATATTAACTTTATAAATATTAAATTTTTCATTTGCATTTTTATCTATTAAATGAAAATCAAATTTGGATAAAATTTTTCTTTTTTCCTCTCTGGAATATATTGTTGCAATATTTGTAAGATAAAAGTTATTAATAAAATAAATAGATATAGTGTCAAATGGTATATCATTTTTATTTAAAAATATTGTTCCTTCACCTGTTAAATATTCTTGAATACCAATAATAAAAAATGGCAATACAAATAAAGAATGGCATATTTCACTACATTTATTTTGAATTTCATGATGATAATGATAGTCATTATTGTCGTCTTTAACATTTTCATTAAAAATTTTTTGCACATATTTAGCAAAATATGTGGTAAATAATTTGTGAATAAGAAATGTTAAACTGCTGTAAGATTTAAGAAGAAAATAATATGAATAAGTTACATTTGTTTCTTTATATTTAATCGTTTTTAAAAAGGATAAAACTTCATTTAAAGAATGGAATTCCATAATTTTAATATCACTATATGGTTTAATATATGTCCAAAATTCATATAAACTATCTTTAGATAAAGGAAGACATAAAAAATACTCTTTTCTACTTATTAAACTAATATAAGAATAGTAATACAAAATATCTAATATGATATTATAATAATGATAAAATGAGGTAGAGGAATACTTCCATGAATTTTTAATTAATTTACTTGATAAAATTCCAATTTCTTCTATTATATGAAGATCTGTAAAATCAGAACGCAAAATAAGAAACATATCCTTAATTTTCGAAATATAATATGTGATAAATATGATATATGATTATTGCCTTTGAATCATATTTCATTTTTTCCTTAATGAAATTTTCTATGTAGTTAATATTAATTTCTTCTTTTTTTAAATCATCTTCCAAATTATAATATGTTAAAGATAATCTAGAAGTGTTTTGAGTATTTTTTAATGAATAATTAATTTTACTAAAATAACCATAAATTAAATCTCCTATAAAATCAAGTAATTTATTCTTTTCTATTTTTTTAATATTTTGATTTTCGATATCTTGTTTAGTATCATTAAATACAAGAATAACATTTATTTTTTCTATTGTTTTTTCGGGATCATTATTTTTTTGTAAAAATGTAATTGGTAATATTAATGATAAATTATGAGTTTTGGAATTTTTTAATGTTTCTTTTTCTATATTTATTATCTCTTTTAATTCGTATAACATTTCCTTGATACTATCATATTTTTTGGAAAATTTAAGTATCCATGATTTTTTAGATAAAGTTTTAATTGTAATATTTTTCTTTGTGGGTTTTCTGGAAACTATTATCATACTTCCTTTCTTTTTAAATATAAATGTTTTAATATACTCTTTGAAATCCTAAATCACTTTTAAAGATGATATTAGACTTATTTCTTAATAAATATGTATGAATATCAAAGTATCTATCAATATTATATTCAACATATAAATCTATTGGATTATCACCAATTTCATAAAGATATATTCTTACCATTTTAAATCCCCTTAATGAAAAATTTTTAACATTTTTTATTTCTTTTCTTTTAAATACACAATGAATTTTTTTATACAATTCTTTAAGAAGTGAATAATAAATGAAATTATCGGTTTTTAAAAGACAAGTAGTATATCTGTGCATATTTATTATTTTTCTAATAATTTCAAATTCATTTTTAATTTTTTCTATTGAGGTGTCTTTATTGGTTATTTCTTTATATTCTTTTAAAATATCTTCATCATTATAATCCAATGGATTTAATTTTATAGTAGAATTAGAATAAACTAGAAATTTAGAACAAAGAAATAGAAAATTACTTATTGGCATTTCTATTTTATAAATTAATAAGTAATCATTACTAGTTTTGTTATAAAAAACAATATTGCCTAAAAATTTTTTGAAATCATTATATTCGATTTCATTCTTTACTTTAATAAATTGTAAATTATCTGAAAGGAAAAATACTATCTTTTTATCTTTAAATTTGTCAAAATTATTTTCAATTTCTAGGGCAAAATAGGCGATAAAACGATATAGAGGAACATTATAGTTTTTAAATTTTGTAAAAAGAATAACATATTTATCTATGTCATACGAAATAAAAGAATTAACATAATTATCATCACTTAAAATTTTTTTAATATTATCATCAAAATAATCTTTAACTTGCGATATTTCTAAATATTTTTCTTCTATTTTAACATCTTCTTTATTTGGAAAATCGCATAAAATATAAAATGAAATGGCACTTAAAATTGAACTATATAAAGGCATTTCTACACATCCTTTTTCAATAGTATTTAAAGGGTAAATCATATCTAAAAAATCTTCATCTTTTATATTATTTAATAAATGTTGATATTCTTTTATTTTTTTTGACAAAACTGGAACTATTAGAAACATTTTTCCTTTTCTCTTTTTAAAATTTAAAATCTAAAATATCACATTTAAACCCGAATGGATAATAAAGAAAAAGAAATACTGGATTTTAAAGAAAAAATAGTTAAAAATCTATTGGATATTGTAAAGAAAGAATTATATGATGTCATTAATTTTGATAATGAACTAAAATTAGACACTCATATAGTTAGTATATTAAGTAAAATTTTTGGCGGATTATTAGATAGGACCGTTATTTTTCTAATATCGAAAGATAATGAAGATATTTATGAAATAACAAGAACAGATTTGGAATACGGAAATTGGCAAAATAAAATTAAGGAAATACAATTTCAGAAAGATATTAAAAATTACAAATTCCAGGTTACTTCTATGAATATGTTAATAGGAAATGAAATGTATATGTCTCTATTTTTTATATCACCTTATTGGGCGGGAATAATTTTTATACCAATTAAAAGAATAATTAGACCAAATGAGGGCGAATTATTTGCAATTGATGAGGATAGTTTAAATGGAATAAAAGTATTGAAAGTTAGAAATCATCAATTGAATATGGGACCATTAAAATTCATAGAAAATAAAATTTTAATAACAATATGAAATTTAAACACAAGGCATTAGTAAATGAACCATTTAATTTAGATATTGTTGCAAACAATTTATCTGATATCGCATTTTTAAAGAAATTAACAATTTTCGATAGATTAAACAATATTGTTTTCCAAATAGAAAATACTATTCCCCAAAAAATAACTTGTTTAAATGTATATTATATTCCCAATATAGTCATAGATAAAACGGGTAATTATTACGATATTTGGGAATTTATAGATGGTGTAGAAAGAAAAATAATAAAATCACAATTTACGGTTAGAAACGGAAATATACCAAATTTTTCTTTTGTTCCTTATGCATATATATATGCAATATCTTATATACCACAAATTGATGTTATAAAAGTAATTATAAAAACGAATGATCCCTTCATGGAAATTAAAGATATAAAAGTAAATGAAAAGGATATTTTATGTTATCATGAAATTGCACCCGATATTTACTATATCAAATCAATAAATAATGTTCAATATGAAAATGAGGGAATGATAAATATAAGTATTAACGCGATCGGATATGGTAATAAAGAATATAATTTAACTGGATCGATTCGCCTCTAATCTTTTACTATGTCAATAACATCTAAATATTCAGATGCATTAAATGGTTTATTATAATTTGTTTCGATAGTTATTCCTAGTTCTTCTAATAAACTGAAATTATCTCTTCTATTTTTGAATAAATCTCGATTAATTATGCTGGTGTTCATATCAAAATTCTTTCCATATCCCCATAAATCACAAAATTCTGCAATTTTCTTTTCATCTACTTTTATATGTTTATAAATGATATTATGTGGACAATTTTTATTAAATTTTTCAACAAAATTAAAAATTTCATTATAATTTTCTATTTCTTCTTTTATCCAATTATTGTAAAATACAATATCACCCGGATCATAATATTGACCATGTTCTTGTCTATTTGAAATAAATTGAAGTATTTTTCCGATTAAAAGTGGTATTATATTTTTATCAGTACTTGCACTATTAGTAAATTTTCCATATTTTTCGTAAATTTCAGAAAATAAATCTACATATTCTGAAGATGGTGTATTACCATATTGTTTACTATAATTAAATATTAAAAATTCATATCCGTCAATTACAGGATTTGCCAACAATTTTCTTGATATAAATCTATCACTCTTCAAAATATTATCATAAAACATGAATATATTTTCACCATTTTCAAAATTCTTATTAATTTCATATATAATCATACTATTGAATGATAAACTATAGAAAAATAGAGACAAGATATAGGAACCATTATTGAGATTATAACAAGATGACCATGGTTTATTATATGATGCATGTAAGAAATCTAACGGATCATATGAGACATAAAACACTCTATTGTCATAAAATATATAAAAAGATAAATTACTTGCATTTACATATTTATTTCCAAAAATTTCTTTCAATTGTTTAGAAATTCCTAATTCGTTAAATATTGTTAATGAATCAATATCAGAAAGAATTTTAAATAAAAATGAAGTTAGGCAATAATAATCTAACATTTTTTCGGGAATTTTAAAAAATGTTTTAATTTCATTTTCATAATTATAGAAAGTATTTATAAAATCCTCATAAGAATTTAAACTTGCATTTTCCAAAGTATTTATTAATTTATTAAAGAATTTTACATCTCTTTTTAATGATTTTTGAAATTCAGGACTTTTAAATGTATTGTAAATAATATCGGAATAATCTTCATCAATAAACAAACAGAAATTACTTATAAAATCATCTACATAATATTTTATTGTTTGTTCATCGTTATCTAAAAATTTTTCTATTTTCTTTAATTCTTCATTATAAATTTTATTAAGATCTTTGTTTTTCGCAATATAATAAATGGTTTTAATTCTATTATTTTTTATATCATTGAATAGTAAAAAATTCCTTTTTAGAAACTGGTTTAATACCATCTTTTTTTCTCTTTTTTTAATTTATTATATCTAATCTGTCAGATAATTCATTAGTTTCCAAGAATAACATATTATTTGAAATTACCGTATATAAAACATAATATACAAAAACAATAAATATTGGATTATGTATTGTTAAATATACCGTTTCTTCATTAGATTTATTAATCAAATAATCAATTAACATATGTAATGAGATGATATCTTCGTTACCTAAATTAAACATTAAATCAATTTTATAATCTACCGATGGAAAATTAATGGGCGTTATTTCTAGATAAGAAAACGATCTTTCTATTTCCTTTTTAGTTAATAATAGTAATAATTTTAATAAATTAGGACTAATTTCTTTATCTGTTTTTAACATATCTATTAAATAATTCACTTTATTCTTTACAATTATTCCCAATGTTGGTGTTATACACAAAATTCCTAATTCAATATCACTTAAATTATCATTGTCGTATCTTTTAATAGTATACGAGTTTTCCCCAATGTTTACAACATACATGTTTTTCCTCCTTTTTTATCTTTGTATGCCATATTCCATATAAATATCTTCAATAGTTATGTAATCGTTATGATCAAAATATGGATAATATTCTCTTATAAGGGATTTTATAAGATTTTCATAATTACTAAACATAAAATTCAAATAAACTTTATCACTTATATTTAAGTTACTCACTTCATATAATATTCGGGTTATTTTTAAATTCGGACTTAATTTCATGTCATTAAACAATTTTCTTAAATTTTGGGTAATTAAAGGAATGTATTTTGTATATGTTTCATGAAATACTAACGGTAAAAGTAATGGGAAAATTGCATATTCATCATCACTTTCTTTAATGAGAAAATATAACAAATATTTAGTATGAGAGTTATATTTTGACATATAAGTTAATCTAAAATAAGTTCCAATGAAATGAACTCCATTTTCCAATTCTTTCAATAATTGTTTATCTTCGTCATGAATATCAATAACTATTTTATTGTTTTCGAAACTGAACTTTAGTCTCATTGTTTCCTCCTTTTAATATTAAATATTAAATGTTGAATATTTTTATAGGTATTATATTTCTTCATCATCATCGTAATTTTCTTCGTATTCTTCTTCATTTTCATAATCATAATTTAAATAATCATTAACCAATTCGGAAATACCACTGCTTTCATTATAATAATTTTTTATAATTTGTTGCATGGTAAAAATAAGTGATGGTTCTAATAAACGAGATTCTGTCCTTATAATATCGGGATTTTCTAAAGATAACAAAAATGGCGGAACATTAAACATTTCAAATAAAATTTTAGTTAAAATAAGATAATCATTAAATAATATATTTTCATTTTCGTCGCCACTTTCAGATAAAATATTTTCTATTATGTCATTATTGTTAAAATTACAACCATTAAATAATTTATTTATTAAATCATTCAAACTTCTATGGTAGACCAATATTGGTGGAATATCTACCCAATTATAATATCCATATGGATTAAAACCACGCATGTATAAATATCCCTTCATCATACTATATATATCGTTGTTTATTCTAAATAATTTATAATTGTGATGCGTTAAAGATGATAATACGATAGTATCTACGATTCCTTCCGTATAAATCTCACTAATTCCTATAATCGGGTATTTAAGTGATATGGAATTGATTGTGGTTTTAATATCATCAAAATTTAATGACTTAAAACTATACTTTTTAAATACATTTAAAATATCCTTTTTATCTGCAAAGAATAAATAACATTTAGATTTATGTTTCGTGGAATAAACAAGTATGTTTCGAGATAACAATAAAGACAAAATAGAACCTAAATTACCCCCCATAGAAAATAGTAAATGTTTTTTAAAATTATAACAACTTGTTATTTCTAATAAAATGTTAATAGTATAATAACTCATTAAACTATCATTTTCATCTAAATCAATATAAGTAACAATAAAATCATTTCTTTTCAATCTTTCGTATAAATCGGTATCTTTTTTAATGAATTTGATAATATCTTTTACATAATTAAGTTTATATTTTTTATGCAATAAATTTAAATTCATCTCTAAATTATCAATCATCTTATCGCATTCGTCTTTAATTTTCTTCAAAATATTATGATCATATTTTTCCTCTATAACGGAGTAAATCAAATCCTTTAACATATTAAAAACTAAACGGATCTATACTATTTTCAATGGTTGTATATATTTTTAGTCTTTTATTAAACAAGGATTTATCTATATTATCGTGATTAATTCCAATTAAGAAATTAATTCTTGGATAATATACTTTTTTATAAATTTCTTTATTTCTTTTTTCATTTATTAATGTTTCAATACTTTTTCTTTCTTTAAATAATAAATTCTTGAAATGATAAAGAATAGGATTGATATAAAATTTTTTAAGTGTAGTAATACTATTTACATTACTGATTTTTATTAAATCGCGATTATATAAATTTTTGTTAAGATTAAGAACGATTTCTTTATTTGTGATAAAAACTTTAAAATATAATTCAATAAGTTGAATTAATCTTTCAAAAGAATATCGAGGATTATACCTAATAATTTTATTAAAGATATTTATTTCAAAATGACCTTTAATTAATACTTTATTTTCCTCAATTTGTTCAAATTTATATAAAAGTATTCCAAGAAGATGATTATTGTTTATTAAAAATACTGGCGGATAAATTTTATTAGTTGTAAAATAGTTATATGTAATTATAGAATTAAATATTGGAGAAAATACTAAATGATATAAATTGGTTTTTTCTAATAATAAATCTTCATTATAAAACATAGAAAATACAAATGTATTTGTTTTTAATGGTAATTTAACATAAAAGAAACGATTTTTACAAAATATTGTTCTATTAATATTTAATATGTTTCTAATATTGTCTAAAGTTAAATTATAATTAATCATTACTTATTGTCCTTTTATTATTCTTTCCATTTCGTCATAGTCATAAATTATGGTTTTTTTATCCCAATCATATCTTACTAATCGATTCAGATCTTTTTCATCAATTTGTGGTATAAATTGCGTTTTAATTTTTATATAACAATTTTGGCAATAATCTCTAATAATAACATATCCTTTTCCTTCACAAAATTTGCAATTTTTTATCTCCATTAAAATTCCATTAAAACAATATGGACAAATATCTTTAATTTCAATAATTTCTTTTCCACACTTCTTACAGTTCATTTTCTCCTCTTTTTTTATTTTCTTATGTTAAATCAATAATAAATTTTTATCAGGAGTATTAATATAATAAATTTTATGTTTACTTATTGAACTTTTATCTGGTTCAATAGTAATAAATAAATCGTAATTTATTTTTATATTTCCTTTATAAGTATATTTTATGTCATATTCGTAAATTTTTTCAATAATACATTCTTCATTTTTATAACGAATTTTTATTGTTTTAAATGATTCAGAAATTTTTTCGATTTTTATAATTTCATGAACAAATTTAACTTTCGGCAACAAAATGTATCTTATATTATTAATATAGAAAAATTGTTTGAATTTTTCAATGTCAATATAATAATTTTCCGTAAGAATAGAAAATATCGGTTTAACTCCATCTAAATTGATAATTATTTTATTAATATTCTGTATATTTTCATATTGTTTTAATAAAAGAGAAGTTCCATATTGAGATTCAATATAATTTTCCAAAATGGTAACAAAAATCTTGAAATGATGTATAAAATTTTCGTCAGGATACAATATCATATTTTTCATACTTTTTAATGTGGGATTTCTAAAATAATATATGGATCACCACTAATGTTTTGATTAATAGGAAATTCTCTTATCTCATAATCAACATTAAATTGTTCACAAAACATCAAACAAGTATTAAACAAATGGACAATTTTAGTATGTAAAGGATGAATAACAACTTTATTTATAAATCTTGAAATTTCCACAGTATTTAAATTAATTGTATTATTTTCGTCAGTTAATATATAATTAACTTCTAAATTGTTTTTAGTATAAATGTAATTGAAAAGATATTGAACTAATTCTAAATTAAGTATAATTTTCTTGCCCTTAATTTTATATTTCCTTTTAATTTCATACATTCTAATATTTTCTTCCTTATCCAAAATAATAATATCCGGTATGGTTCTTATAATTAAATTAGTTAATCTATTTTCTCTTAATTCTTTGGAAATAGAAATTGGTAAATTTTTATCTGAAATAAATATTTCTATTGGGAATATTTGTTTTTCTTCAAAATATTTTGCCACGATATTTATGTTATTTTTTTCAGTATGGAATATAGTTTTTATATCTCTATTTTTAATAGTAATATTGGTATTATTTTCATTTTGAACCATTTTGGGCATGTTTATTATATAGTATTCATTCTTGAAAAGGGTGATAATATTTTTATTTAGATATTGCGGATTAATAACAATTGAAGTATTTTTTATTTGTTGTTTGAATACAAAATAATCTAATGAAATACCGTTTATTAATATAATAATATCAACTCCCCATTTGGATAAGTCATCTAAAATATTTAAAATGATTTTACTAATTACATACATATCATAAAATTCTCCCGAATTAATTAAATTTAATTTTTTATAAATATAATTCCCGTTATTAAATACGATGAAACCGTTAAATGGCATATGATATGATATCATTTTAGGAAAAGGAATTTCATACAATTTCATAATATCACCTTTAAATATAATTTTCCTTTTACTAATGCATAATACGGATTTATTTGTGTTATGATATAATCTTTATTATCTTGAAAATATTTTTTAATTTCTTCGCAATTTGATATATATCTTTCTAAACTATTTAAATCTTTTTTTTCTACTTTGAAAAATACATCTTTCAAATCGTAAGATAATGGATAAAGAGAAACATACTCTTCCAATAGTGTTTCAATATCTATCTTTTTAATGTTAATAATATAACGATTATTTTCTTTATAATTCACCATTTTTAATAAATCATAAATTTTATTTATTATTTCACTAACTATTTCTTTATTTTCAATAATTCCACTATAAACATATTCATGTCCTCCCGATTTAATAAAATATTTGGTTAACATATTAATGAAAAATATTTTATTTTTAGAACGGATAGTTAGTTTGTAATTATTGTTTATGGTTTTGCATACGCCAATTACTATGTCAAAATTTTTATCGTAAAGAATTTTATTTGAAATACTCCCCAATAATCCCAACATATTATAATCTTCAATAAAGAAATAACCCAATATTTTGTCGATGGTATTTATTTTCAAATTAGAAAGAATGGTTTTGGTATATTTCCTTTTTAGTGAATAAAGTTTGTATATTTCATTAAAATCGTTATCTTCTAGATTGTTATAATTAAATTTAAAATCCCATTTAATTCTATAAATGGAATTAAAAATACTGCCTAATACGATATAATAAAAATATTTACTATATAGAAATAATTCTGAGGATGTTATATTGGAGAAAAATTTGGAAAATTGTTTAATATTATGTAGATAATTTTTATATCCCAATGTCATAATTCTTCTATTTTCGTGTCTACATCCGACCATGTCCGTATATGTTCCTATACCACCAAATGCATAGAATATTTCATATCCATCGAAAAATAATCCCAATTTGTCAATTGCGTATTCAATAAATTTTATAACCAATCCGGATGCCGATAAATTATCAAAATACGATAACAATTTCGGATGTATATTAATTGCCTTATTATTTATTCTAATAATTTTATGGTGATCAATTATAATTGTATATATATTATTATGATAGCATTCCTCAATAAAATCATATGCATTAATTCCAATATCAACAAGTATGATTAAATTATATTTTTTATAATGATCGTAAAATTTAACTTCTCTATCTTCATTAATCGTCATTGTTTTTATATTTATATTATCTTGTTTTTTGATTAAATTTTTTAAAAATTGATATAATATATATCCAGAGATAATACCATCAGTATCATAATCGTTTATAATAAGTATTTTTCCGTCATGATTGATTATATCCATTATAATTTTATATGCTTCATAAAAAGGATGTTTTTCTATACTGAAACAATCGCCTTCCATTAATTCAATATAAGATATATCGTTTATTTTTTGAATGATATCAGTATATCTCATATTTTAGATAAACTTTATTTTTCATTTTTTTATCTTCAATTCTAAATAATAGTTGTTCAAAAGATCTAAAAATCGGAAATGTTTCATTACAGTTAATCCTAAAACTAGAAAAGAAATATTCATAAAAGTAAATCATAAGATTATCTAAAATTTTATACTTTGAGTAAATGCAAGAAGAAACATATTCCATATTTCTCTTCTTTTAATTTTTATTTTTAATGATTATATTAGATAAAATCAACCATGTCATTATCATCATTATAATCTTCATATTCATCTATAAATTTTGAGGGTAAATATACTTTTTTCACTATATCATGTTCACGAATTATAAATGGTAATTTATAATATATACAAACTCCTGTCATATCTTCTGTGTAATCATCGGATATATGAACTATTTCAATAAGATTATCCATGAATAATTTTCTAAATATTGGAAATACTTCATTATGATTTAAATCAAATTTGGAGAAAATATAATTATAAATATAAACTATTAAATTTTCTATGATATTGAATTTTGAATCAAGATAGGAATAAACATACTTTAATATTTCTCTTAAATTTTCATTGTTATATGAACCTTTCAATCCAGTAATAAAAATACCTATTGTTATTCCTCTATATTTTTCATTTATTCTTTTTGTATATATTGGACATACATAAAATCTAAAATCCGGTTTTTTACTTCTATAATATTCCTTATTTTTATTTTTAATAATATGATTATTTCCAAAACATATAAATACATCATTTCTATCATATACTATCTTATATTTTGTTCTATGGCAGGATGTCCATTTTTTATTGCGGGATGCATATTTAAATACCTTCTCCTCATTAGAAATAAATAATGTGTATCGAGGATTATCTATAAATTCACTTATCGGTTCTTTATTAAAATTGATGTTTTTAGGAGCATTCGCATGATCTTCTGCATTCTTTTCTAATTTCAAATTACCTTGCAAAATATCTGATAATCTTTGTAATAAATTGGAAGATTCAAAATTATATGTTTTTTTATTTCCTTCTATGGTTTCATTTTTAAATTTTAGAATATTTTTATCTTCTTCACTTATGGGAAGATTATCTATATTAACAAACAGTATTTTAAGATCTTCTTCTGTAATTTTATTATCTAAAATTCTATTTAAAAATACTTTTCGTTTAAATTTTATTGTATTAATATCTTGATTGTTTTCATTATTTTGATATTCAATATTTTTATTATCAGAAATAGAAATAAATTTCTTTTTGATATTTTTACTTTTCTTACTATTGTCAATTTTATTTTCTTCAATTCTAATTAATAATTCGAATTTCCCTACCGTAAGATTTTTTTCTGTCATGTTCCCCTCCTTTTTACTTTTTATATTTTATGATCAAATTAATAATATCAATTATTGATGGACCCGGATTCAAATTTAATATTTTTCTAAATTCAGATATGTTTTTAATATATTCATCTTCATCAATTCCGAGGTTTTGCATAATATCTTTTTTAAATTCTTCATAATTATTTATCATTTTTTGAGGATATATATATTTATCAAAAATATATTTAACAATTTTGCTGCATTTTTGGTTATGTTTTAATACAACAAAAATATTATCTATTTCTTTAACAATATTGTTAAAATTATTTATTGTAGTTTTTATCATTCTTATGAAACCATCATAAAACATTTTAGCATAATGATTTTTCCATAATTTTATAACATCTTCTGCCAATTCTTTATCGGTATTAATTTCATTCTTTATCATATCATATATTTCATTGTCCGTAATTAAATATTTTATATGATATGTGTTTATATATTTAAGATGTGTATCGTCAATTCTGACAGATCTTTTACAAATTTTATCCTCTTTTAATTCTTTTATAAAATCGTTTATATTTTTTAACATATGTTGTTCCGAATTGTCTCTGTTATGTAAGATATTGAAAAGATAATTTAGAATGACACTTCGATTGTAGTGATATAATAAACTCTGTAATGATAATCCTTGTAAATCTCTTTTGGATAATTTATGTCCTTCTTGATTGAGTAATAATGGGATATGGCCAAATTTAGGCATTCCATCCATTATATCTAACATATAATATAACAATATTTGGTAAAAAGTATTTTCTTTATGATCCATTCCCCTTATTACATGAGATATATTCATTTCATAATCATCGATTACACATCCAAAATTATATGTAGGAACCAATGTATCATATTGTTCGTTATATCTCATAATAATTAAATCTGTCATACTTCTTATATCCTTGGTAAATATTTTATTTTGTATAATATCATAATATGCGATTTTGGGTGCATTACCGTCTTCATCTTTAACTATAGTTTCATATAAATTTTTTCTAATTTCGGGATAATATCTATTCCATTTGTAATTATCGGTATAATAATGAGGAATAACCATTAATACGATGGCGTTTTTATTAGGATCAATTTTTATTTTTCCAGATTTTATTAATCTATCAATGTTATAATATTTTTTTTGGCGTATATAGTTATTATCTCTATTAGTGGCAATTCTAAAAGATGATAATATTTCTTGCAATTCTTCAATTGTTGCCTTTTCGGCATAATCTTTCGTAAATAAAATATTAGCATATAAGGAAACAAATAATAAATTACTTATAAATTGTATTTTATCATAAGGGATATCATGTCTATTTTTCTCTTCATAAACAAATTTCTCTACCAATTCTTTTATTTTTGATTTACTTTCTATTTTCATTGATCTTGATTTAACATAATCAAGAATTTCTTCGTATGGTAAACCATTAATTTCATAATCAATATAATCGTTAAATACTTCATATCTCAAATAAATTTCTAATAAATAATCCTTTTTAATGGGCAATGGATTATAATACGCAAATCCTTTATCAATTAATTTTTGTGCATATTTTTTATATATTTCAATTCTTTTAGATTGTTTTGGATAATTGTTTATATTATCGGGAATAATATTAAATTTTTTCAATGCATCTATAATTTCCAATTCATACTCATTAGAAGATCTGGATAAATCAGAATCTTCAATTCTTAATAAAAATTTTCCTTTATGTTTTTTACTATAAAGATAATTTACAAATGCAATCATTAAAGATCCTAAATGAGGATGCCCTGTTGGTGATGGGGCAAATCGGGTTGTTATCATAATTCTTCCTCTTTTTTATTTTTTATTTAAAATAGTATATCATCTTCATCATCATTATTTGTAATAAAATCACTATTATTTATTTCATTTAAATTTATCATTTTTTCTTCATATGTTTCATATTCAACATGTGAAAATACATCATTTCTTTTATAACGATTAAGAGGATAATCATATTCATAATAATTAGGTATTATAGTTTTTTTCTTTTTCGTCATAATAAATTTGTTATTATTTAAAACGGGATCATTTAATAATTCTAATGCGGCATTTATTGTTCTTTCCAATGCAGATAATATTAATTTTTCTTCTGATGAATGTTCATTTACAAATCCGCAAGACATGTTTATATGTTGAATTTTCATTGCTTCACTCAATATTTTTACATCGGATATTGAACCACTAGATAAAGTATAACCTAATGATTCCATTTTTTGTATAATATAAGGAGATAGAACATTGCCAAGATAATTTACATAATTTCCTTTAGGCGTAATCTTAATATTAATATCTTCATCTCTAAAATCAATTAATTCTCTTCTATCAAATTGAATTAAAAATGTTACTTTTTTCTTTAACAATTCAATTATTTCCTTATTTTCTACGCATTTTCTTGATCCAATACATCCTGATTCTTCCCCATTAAATAATGCAATAATTGGTCTTGTATTGGTATAATATAAGATATGAGTTATAATATACAATCCTGCCCTATCATCACCTCCTAAAATTTCTCCTCTAAATCTATTATCATTTATTTTTCTCACGCATTTTATAATGTTTTCCGTATTTTTGTCAATAAGAAGATATATATCAGTTTCGAAATATTTATCAAGTTGAATTATTTCTTTGTCAAGATTTCTGTATATATAATCCACATCGTCAATGTCTTCTATTGGAAATTCTTTACTATTAATAGTGTTTATTGTATAATAAGGATATACACTACTATAACTGGCATAATTTGGATATATAACTTTTCTATCTCTTACGGTATCAATATGACAACAAATTAAAATATTTGATGTTCCATTTTTAGGAAATGCAACTATATAGTTATCTTCAGAATAATAAATATCATAATCAAATTTATGAAGTATATAATAGTAAATTGGAAGAATTTTTTCTGTTTTCATTCTAAAAATGTTCCAAATTATATGAGGGTTAATATTTGTTTTTGTTTTTTCCATGTTTTCTCCTTTTTTTAACTTTTTAATTTTTAATGTTAAATTGTTTTATCTTTATTACTATCAAAAATTAATAATTGTTGTAAAATTTCATCATAATAACAGAATATATTACTACATCTGATATTTAATGAAGGATATAAGTTGGGAAATTCTTTGGAAATATATGGAAGAATATCATTTTTAATTATATAAAGTAATTTATTCTTTTGTTCTTCGATGCGATAATCATAATAATCAAGCATTTCTTCATCACTATCTGTTATATATTCCATTATCCCATCAAATGAAAATGATAACCACTTATTAGTATCAATATATATTAAATTTTTTAAATCAATTGTTATATTTTGGTTTTGAGAATGCGATTTTAAAATTTGTTTAATAATACTATTTATTGTGGCACTTGTCATATATTTATCTAATGAAACTAATACCGCATTTTTATTCTCCGAATTAGTTACTAAATGATGTAAAATTATTTTTACCGGATCCATAAATTTAGAAATTTTAATAACAGAAATAAATTCAGAAAATTTATTTTTTACATAACTTACAGAAATTGCAATTTTTTCATAATTATACATTTTTAAATCATGAAATAATCTGTATATAAAATAGTTGTCGCAAACAATAATATCAAAATTTTTATTTATATCACCATTATTATTTATATCCTGAGTTATAATATATCCAGTGGATTCTTTTTTAATAATTCGTAAACTATCAAAAAATTCCTTAATTTCTTTATTGGTAATCATATTTGAATTTTTAATATGTTCAAAAATATCATGTTCATAGAAATTGTTAATTACTTTATCAATAATTATATTATTTTGTCTATAATATTCTTCATCGTCTTTCAAAATATCTTCATATGTTATTACATGCCTATTCCAATACTCGTCTTCATCATAATAATCATAATTGTGATAACCGCGATAATTAACATCATAATTATATTGATAACTTCTGATATAATCTGGCGATAATCTACTGTTTGTGAAATAAAGTATTCTGGAAATTTTGTCTAAATCATTGCATTTTCTATACACTAATATCAAGTTATCCTTGTATTTTTTATATTTTGAGGAATTGATAACATTATTTAGATCAATAGAATTAATAATAGAATTTTCAATTATTTCTATATAACTCACAAAATTTCTAATTTCATAAGATTTTTCCAATATCTCTTTATTATATATAAAATGTAAATTCTTGTCGGTAATTTCTAATATCAAAAAGTAATGTTTTTTTATAAATTCATCAAAATTTTCTATTTTACCCTCATTTTCCATTTGTTTATAAATTATATCAAATATGTTTTTATTTTTGTTTGTAAAAACATATTTGATATTAGGATATTTTTGTTTAATTATTTCAATTAAACCACTGATATTGTTATTTTGATATTTTTTATTTTCTTTTTCTTTATCTTCATTTACCATCATTAATGAAGAATCATAATTAAATTTATAAACATTATTTTTTAGTTTTTCTAATACGAAATCGTTATGTTTAATATCATCATTGACATAAAATTTGTATTCTCTATTATCGGTAATATAGAAAAATCCTCTGTTATTATAAGAAAATATTCTGTCAATGTTTTTAACTCTATTAATGAAATTTTCATTTAAAATTAAAATGAAAACTGGTTCTCTATTCATTTTTACCTCTTTGTTATATAATATTTTTTATATTTAAATAAGAAGTTTAAAACAATTTTTTCCTTATAAATGAAATATAAAAGATTTTGCCATGTGTTTTCATCTAAATCTATACTATACATTATAAAAAGAATATCATTATCTTTTTCAATTGTATGCGAATTTTCTTCTAAATCAATAATGATAAATGCGTTATTTCGGGATTGTTTTTCTTTATTTTTTTTCTTATAAACTTTTAATGATAATATATCCATTAAATTATCGGAAATTTTTAAATTGCCTGTATTCATGAAATAAATTTTTTTTCTATTGGGTTTTACCTTGATTTTTTCGATTTTTTTATCTTTATAATTAATGATAAATACATTCGATTTTTGAAATGAATTAGATATTTCTTTTTCTGAATTTATGGTATAATTGAAATCTTTATTTATTGAAATAGTTACTATTTGCGGCAAAAATATTCCAATATCTTTTTTCTCTTCTATAATTTTATTAAAATATTCTTTTATTTCGTCATACGAAAATACAACATCATTCTCATCAAAATTTAATTCAAGTTTTCCATCTATTTTATAAACATCGTTTTTGCTATGAAATAGGAATATATAATTTTGATTTGGTTTTAAATTAAAAAATGATTTACTATAAGAATAAAGAAACAATTCCTTATAAAAATCAAGATCAAGTTTTGATTTTTCTAATAAAAGAAATCCTAAATTTAAGGGAATTTGAATAAGATATAAATTATCTTGTTTATATAAGAGAGAATTAAAAAGATGCTCAATATATTCATATGAAGAATAAAAAATATCTTCTTTGTTACTTGCATATAATTTCCACATTTTTCCCTCTTTTTAATGTTTTATAGTATAATAAATTTCATCGTTAATAAAAGTTGTAGATATATCAAAATTATTTCCTATAACCTTAAATGCATTAAAATAAGCATTTAAGGTTAATATGGCAGACAATAAACTATCTTTTATTTCTGAACTAATAACAACCAAATTAATTCCTTCTTTTAAAATGAAATATTTATACAACAATTTCAATGTTTCTCTATCGATTTCTTTACTTCTGTTTTTTATTTTTATAGTTAATATTTCATTAGAAAATTCATATTTTTCGACGATTTCCGATTTCGTTATTTCTTTATATTTTCCCGCAATTTCTTGCAATTCTTTTTCATTGCGAAAAATTACTATATTTTTTATAATTTTAATAATGAACGATAAAACATTAAGAATGTAATTTTTATTTTCATTATTACTTTTCAATATTTCTTTTATTCTTTTTACTTTATTGATAAATTTGGGATGGGCGAATAGATAAATACCGTCAAATAATTTAATGATGATAATATCATCTATAACATCCATTCGCATTTTTACCTCCTTTTAATTTTTTATGTTTAATTATTAAGAATAAAATTTTAATAATTCGGGTAATCTGGTGAATGGATAATATTTTGTATTTTCAATGTATACTTTAGATAATGAATTAATTATGTTTAAGAATTTTTGTGCGAATTTCTTTAATTCATAGAATATTGATGGTTTAAATAAATTTTGATTTATTAATGCATCTTTCAAGTATTCTTCATTCATATAAAATTCAATTATTTCTACGATTTTATTGGTATATGAATTATTAGGTTCAATTTTATTTAATACTTTAATGAGTTCAATATATTTATCAATTAATTCTTGATAATTTTCAGATTTCAATACTTTAATAGTCCAAATATCATTGATTATTTGTTGTAATTCTATATATTCTTCAAAATTATTTTCGATATAATAAATATTAACCGAATTATATTCATTTATTTTTGAAATTAATATTTCATCAATTTCGTTAATTATATCCTCAAGAATTTGATTTTCGATTTGTTTTATAATTTCGGTATTTTCACTGGTATTTATATTATTTTGAATATTGTATTTAATGTTTGAATTCTTATATAAGAATTCAACATATGGAATAAATGGAGGAAAATTTAAATTATTATCAACATTGTCAATAATGAATTTAATGTAATCTTTTAAATATTGTTTATATTCATTAATGTTGAATTTATATATATATCCATTATACCTTATATATATTGGATGATTTTTATGTTTTAATTCAAAGAAATATAAGTATGTAGAAAATCTTTCATATAATTTCCATATTAAATTTTTAAATTTAATCATTTTACTTAAATATTGATCAAAATTGTTTATTCTCCTATATTCTATTCTTATTTGATCCCTAATCATATAAATATATGAAAATATATCAATTGGTGTATTGAATCTGATATTGTTAATGTTTATTTTTTTATGAGGGGGCATTCCCCCTCTGAAGTGGTGGTGGTGGTTGTTGGCACTTCTGTTTTGAATCATAGTCTCCCTCCTTTTTTTGTTTTTTTACTTTTTTAATTTTCAATACTTAATTTTCAATAATTATTTTTGTTTTATTTTTTTATAATGACTGTAAATTAAATAAATCAAGAATATGTACAATAAAATATATATAATTTTCCTCTTAATAAAGTTAATCATATTTTTATTAATAAAATATGTTTTATTGATTATACGCAATTATAGTGGGAAATTCTACTAATACAAATTCCATATCTTTTTTATATTCTTCTAATTCTTCTAATGATAAAATTTGTCCCTCTGGTAATCTTTTATTTAAAACTAAAACGATCAATTTATCCTTCCAATCTAATTTTATTGCAATTCTATTAACAGGAATATTAATATCTAATATCTTTGATAAAAATGATGCGGTTGATTCATGACCTATTGCGGATACAAAATTATTTTCATTCAACATTTTTTTAACTTCGTCGATTGTTAATTTTCTGAATACAATATAGATAGAATTATTGGTGGGAATTAAATGAGAAATCATATTTATAGAAAATGCGTTTGCTACAAATACATTTCCAGTTTCATTCATTTTTCTTCTCCTTTTTTGATTTATTATTTTTAAATGGAAAAATAAACAAATGCCGGAATTTTTAATTTTGAAATTTCCCACCCACCCACCCTAAAATATATTATTTTATTTTAAAAACATTTTTTAAATTATATCATAAATGTTTACGATTGATAATTTTACTTAATGTTTTAAATGCAAATTCTCTCATATTTTCAATTTCGGTTTTAACTAATTCAATATTAATAACCATTGTCTTCATAGTTGAAATTAAACTGTGAGTATAAAAGAATGGTTGTTTAAATTTATCTCCTTTTATAATATCAATACCATGAATATAAATAATTTGATCATTAAGTTCATATACCGTTAGATAAATAATGCGATTATTTTTGTTATATGTAATTGTAGATGGTTCTTGTAAAAATATTGTAAGTAAAAAATCGTTGTTCCATCTGTGCGTATCCCGAAATATTGAAGTATTTAAATCCAAATCTTTTGATATTTTAATTAAATATTTTTCTATTTTTCTTAATACATCTAGTAGTTTTGATCTTTGTAAATTTAAGTCAATATAGAAAATAAAATTATTTTCATTTACAAATTCTATTTTTTCATTTGGTTCAAATTTTAAAATAATATCTATACTCTGATCTAATATTTTTATTTTTTTAATGAGTTCGTAATTAAATTTTTCTCTTATCATGATCTTTCCATAATATTTCTTATTCCACTATTAAACAATTTTTGCAATTTTCCTGTTGATTGATAAAATTTTTGTTCAATAATTTCAAAATTATTTAAAATTACTTCAAATTCATTAATTAATTCATCAAAATTATCAGAAAATTCGTAATCAATTATTTCTATTATACTTTCATTATTCTCGTTATTTTTAATTTCTAATGAGAAATTGGATTTTTTAATGAGATAATTATTTACTATTTTATCTTCATTATTAGAAATTTCATTATATGTTTGTTTCATTTTATTTAATGCCTCTAATAATTCATTTTTTTCATATTTCATATTTATCCAGTAATATATATTTTTATTTTCTTTTTTAATTTCACAATAAAATGAAATATCAACCTGATGATTAAGATATTCATCGAAATAATAATAAAATGTTAGTTTATAACCACTATTTTGTATGCGAACAAAATCATAAATATGATTATATGATACAATTTCACCAATGTGTTCCCTATCCAAAACGAACTTTATATTCATTTTTTACCTCTTTTAAATTTTAGTATATTTTATTATTCAGATAGTGGTTTGTTAAATTTACTATAATAAACTTTAAATTTATTTTTAATTTGATTTATAAAATCTTTATAATTTTTAAAAATTTCTATTTCATCTTCTTCTTGAATAGGAAAATAATATATCAATTTATCATCTTGCGTATTATAAAGTACTACATATTTAAGTGTTCTATAATCAATGTTGGTTATTTCTTTTCTATTTTTTATTTTCCATTTTATTGCGTATTCATAATCTATTGGAATAATATAAATATACAAGTTTTGTTCAATATCAAAATAATAATAATATTCATAATGTTCTTGTTTTAATCCTCTGACTAATTCATATCTATCAAAAATTAATAAACCATACTTTTCATTTTGTAATGATTTAAGTATACGATTAATGTAAACTTTAATCATTTTTTCTTTTTTAGGATTTATAATTTTTCATTAATTGCATTTTTCAATAATTCTTTATTTTGCGAAAGTATTAAATTAACTTTTTCCATGCCTTTTGAATCATAAAATACCTCTATCTCAAATACATTTTCATAAAAATCTACAGATTTAAATTTATTATCTGAACGCGATGTAAGAAACATATTTAAAAGATTCATCATATAGTCAAATGTAAAATCAATAAAATATTTTTTATCTCTAAATTTTATCAAAATTATAACAATTACTTTTTTGTCATGCAAAATATTAATTAAAATTCTATTTTCATTTTCATAATTCAAAATTAATTCTACATTATCACCCAAATTGAAGTTAATAACTTTTGTTTTCATATTGAGTAAATACTATAAAATTTATTATAGTAAAATTTCAATTGGTTGTAAATTTCTTGTAAATCTAAAAATGGAAATATTCTTCTATAATTTTTTTTATTTGTAAATAAATAGAAACTCCCATCAGTATATAAATCAATTGTTAATATGGGATTGTTATTTAGGGTTTCCAGTATAAAAGATATACTTGCGGGATAAGTTACTATTTTATAACCATATTCTCTATCATTTATTTTAATTTTTCCGGATTTTAAAATCATTTTATTAGTATTCATCAAATCATATTTTTTTATATTTTTTAAATTTTCAAAACAAATTTTTATTTTTTTCATTTTTATACCTTTTTAATTTTAAATATTGAATTAACAAATTTTAAAATTATTTCTTTTAATTGTTCAATTATAATTTGGAAATCGGATTTGGCAATTTGTTCTTTTATAATTGGTAAGTCAGATAAGAAATTGTGAATATTGATAAATAAACTTCTGAAATTGTCGGTATCGTGATAATCGATAAAAAATATGGTGCCAAAGAACTTGTATAATTCATAAAAACGAATCAGATATATTGGAATTTCCTTTTTCAATTTGGGATCTTTATATCCCTCAATAAGATCTACTTCATATCCAATATTATCTAATTTGTCAGAATAATGGCCATATTTTATGGGAAGAATAGGGATTTTATTGATTATTTCTCTTATTTTATCTTGATAATATTCAAAAGATGTTATTTTTTTATCGGAATAATACATAAAATGAAATTCGGTATTTGGCATGTATACAATAATATCGTAACAATTAGGATAAACTTCATTTTTCTTTTTATTTATTAAATATTCATTTTTTTTGCAAATTAATTTTTTTTTCATTTTTTCCTCTTTTCGTATATTTTATGTTAAATTTTCAATATCTTCCATTACAATATTTTTAATTGCATCTTTTATGGCCTTCTTAATAATGTTTAAATTTTTAATTGTGAGAAATGATTTTAAAGTTTTTAATGTTTTATTAAAATTACTCATATTTTTATCATCATAAAATAACAAATTCATTTCAAAAATTATACTATCATTTTCGTATACCTCTACCATGATAGTATAATTAAATCTATTCTTTCTTATTTCTGATTTCTCTAAAATAATACGGTATTCATTATTCATATTTTTTCTTTTCAATTCTATGGGATTATTTTCTATTAGAAATAAATTATTTTCAAGAATATTGAAAATTTCTTTTATAATTCGTTCTATTTTTATTTTATCTTCCGGATCAAATATGATTTCTTCTATAATCCATTTTTTTGATATAATTGAATATTGATAATTTGGAAATGTGGGATTTATATTACTATTTACACTAATTTTAACCTCAGTATTATCAAACCATAGGGGAAATGAGAAATTTATATTAATATTAATATATTTATCTCTTATGTCATAATCATAAATTCTTTTTCTCATAAGTAATCCGTGTCCTCATATTTTATATCAGTATCTAAAACCAATTCGGTTAAATCAAGTAAAAATTGTTTTAATTCATTTTTATTTTCTATAATAATTCTTTTTATTTCGGATTTAATGAATTCTATGATTTTTTCATAGTTGCGAATTATTAAATCAAAAATGTAAATAACATCATTCATTTTATTCAAATCATCGTCATCGAGAAATCTGATTTCAATTATAGGTTTATTAATTTTATTATTTTCATAAAAACGAATACAATATCTAAATTTTTTTGAATTTAATTCAATTTCTTGTTTTTCCATTGTAACAAATACATTATTTTCATCATAAGTTTTAATAAAGTTTTTAAATTTACTATAAGGAATTGTAATAATTTCCCATTTTTTTTCATCTTTAATTTTTATTAAAGATTCTAGAAATTCTTTTCTATTTTTTACATAATCCTCAAAATAAAAATCAATTTCATCTTCAAAAGTAATGAAAAATTTACCATTAAAGAAATTATTATTATTTACTCTTTGAAATGTGGAAATTACTATAAATTCGTCATCTATTATTAAACCTTTTGTAAAATTGATCTCAATATAAAATTTAACTCTTTCGAAATTTCTGTGTTTGTCGATTATCATTATTTACACTCCTTTTTTAAATACTTAAATTAAAATCTTCTACTATTTTATTATACAATCTTTTAATTTTAACTTCATTATCCGAAATTATATCTTTCACAATTCTATGCACAATATTGTCAATATTGTCATAATTGTTAAATATAAATTCAATTTTTTCAACAACATTTTTAAAGTTATCTAAATTTCTATTATCTTTAAATTTAACTTCTAATACTGTTTTTTTATTTAAGTCAATTTCAAAAATATATCTTGCATTAGAAGATCGCGGAAAAACAAATTGTTCCAAATGCACTATGTCCTTTCTAAAATAAAATATTTTTTCATATATTATTTCATCTTCGGCAGTTTTTAATACAAATTTTTCCCATTTCTTTTTTTTATGATTATTTAATAATTTATATGAATAATTTATAATTTTTGTTCTCTCTTCTAAATTTAGAAATCTATCAAAATATATATGAATTTCATCATCAAATATAACTTCACACCAATCACCAATTCGTAATGGAGGAGGATACTTCGATAGATCAAGAATATCCATAAAAAAACCTATTTTAAATTTTCTATTATTTAATTCAACATCTTTTAAAATATCCATATCAATTTGAAAAGTCACTTTTGTATTATCAACTTTCATTTTTTTTCTCCTTTTTATATATAATTTAAAATGGAGAATGACTAAATGTTATATTTAATTCATCAATAATTGTTTCTTTTATTTGTTCTTTAATGTTTTCAAAAATTTTTGGCATTTTTTTTATTATAAAATTAAATGTATTTAATAATAAATTTTTACTCACTTTTTTCTCAAATGCAATGAAAATTATTGTATCTATAAAACCATAGTAAATAAAACGAAAATGTATTAAAATACGATTATGATCGTTTATTATTTTTCTGTGTATTTGATAATTATTATTAATATTAATGCGAACTATTTTGTTTTTTTCAAGTTCAATATTTTTGAGTGTATTTTTTAATAATTCAACCATATCAACAATTTCTAATATTTTTAATTTATCTAATCTGAATGTTGTGTAAATTATCGAACATTCGGAAAAATAGAATCTAAATTTTAACTCACTATGTTTCCATGTTTTTTCAAAATCAATACATAATTCAATATCAATATTTCTGTAATGTAAATCTTTAGTGGTAGTAAACAAAATTCTCTCTAACATTTTCAGTATATATCCACTACTTTATTTTTAAAATTATTCAATTCAAATATCATTTTATCAATAAAATCAAATACAAAATTGTAAATATCAGTTTTATGTTTATTTGTTAAATTAATGATGACATCTTTATTTTTTATTAAATTTTCAATAAGATTTATTGTATTTAAACATTTTTCTTTATCATCAAATCTTAAAAACAATATTTTTTTTCTATTTTTAACAGTTTTAATTTCTAAAGATGGAAAACATTCTAAAATATACATTTTTTTATTATAAAGTATCCTTTTAGTATAAAACACATTTCCACAAACATTTTTCATATAATCCATAAAATGATTAATCGTTTCGGGAAAATGATTTAAAGAAATTTCACAATGAGATATCTCATCTGTCATAAATATAATTTCATGTGATTGTTTTTTCTTTATTCCGCCTATTTCAAACTCATCTTTAAAACAAAATCTTATTAATCTATTTTCAATGTTAATATTTTCCTCATTTCCTTTAATATCAAGATGGAAATAAAATTTATCTTTATGATTTAATTTCTCTCCTCTCAATAATCCTTTTATTTTATTTAAAACAAAAATAATGTTATCCACAAGTAATTTATCTTTTATAATCGCATCCAAAATTTTTAATAAATGCTCAAATTCCAAATATTTATATTTGATAATCATTTCCGCATTATTTAGATTTATTTCAATTTTTTTCGATGTTATTTTAACTTTAACATGGGATTTTTTATTAAATTTATCTAGAATTGCAATTTTACATTTGTTTGCATTTGTTTTTAATATTCTTATTGTATCTCGTATGGAGTGTAATGTTTGGAAAAATATTTCAAGTTCGTCATTAAATTTAATAACTATTGAAAATCTATCATTGCCAAGAAAATAGAAAAATCTATTATTTTTATCTAAAGTTGTATAATCATACATTATAGTAAATCTTTGATTTAATATTTTTACTTTATGATTTATAAAATTCATATAAATGTAACCGGAACTCATCTTAACTCACAATATATCTTGCAATTTTAATCTATGTTCTTTTAAAATAACATTCTCTATTGTTTTTTTGATATTTTCTAGAATGATGGGTAAATTATTTATTGCAAAATCTATTTTAGATAATAAATCATTTATATTTACGGAACTTTTAATATAATACATTTTAAAAGATAATGTTTTCAATTGCGATTTAATAATAGATATTTTTACAACATAACGAAGTTTTGGATCTCGCGGAAAATAATAAACTTTATTACTAATTTTTATACGATAAAGTTCATTAATTTTTCTAATAATTGTTCTTTCTTTATCATCAATCAAAACTCGATCAATTATATTACCTAGTATATTAACTAAATTTAAATTCTGAATTTCTACCGAATTAATCTTTGATACGGAAAAAGTAAATAATATATCATCAATTTTAAATTGAAATGTTAAATTATTATATGTATCCATATTCTCGCATAAAACATAAATTTCCATTTCTCTATCAGCAATTTTATATAAACCACTAAATAAAATTTTTAATTTATAAAAATATAAATTCTTTTCTTTCATTTTTTCTTCCATTTTTAAAATGGAATTTCTAATATGGTATTTAATTTATAAGAAAATCTATCTAATATTTTCATTAAAAATTGTATAAAATTAGAATTTTCTTTATTAAATAAATCCAAAATGATGTTTTTATTTTCAAGTAATTTTCTAATAAAGGAAATTCTGTCCACAAGATCATTTTTTGAACGATAATTAAAATGTAGTATTATTGCCAAATTTTCGGAATTCTTAATTGTAATATATCGATTTTTCTTGTGAAATAGAAAATATTTTTTATCATTATAGACAAAAAATCTAGGATAACGATTTTGTTTGAGAGATCTTTTCGTTAATCCAAAAAAATCTTGTAAATAATTTAAAGAATAATCAATTAAATCCGGAAATCCTTCGTAAGAAATATGACAATTTCCATAATCGGTTACAAATAAAATTTCTTCTATATTTGATTTATTTTTGTAATTCGTTCTAATAAAATGTTTAACAGAATATTTAATCACCTCATCATCGATTTGAATATTTTTTTGTTTTCCATAAGACATAATTATAATAGTTCTAATATCTTTATTTTCCCATATACCCGTTTTAAAATAATTTGATATTGATTTTTTAATTTCTTTAATATCTAATTTGTTATCTAAAAACATTTTTTTATTAAATATTTCTTTAAAAATTTTATATATTTTTAATAAATCTATTTCTTCGATGGTGCTTGTTATAATATCTCTATTTTCAGAACTAATATCAATTGCAGATGGCGATTTTACAGTTAATAAACCATAAACATCATATTTTCTTCCCGGTTTAAATAAAATTTTATATTTATTTTTATTTTTATCAACAATATAAAAGTCAGTATCTATGTTATGTTTATTTATTTCTAAAACATAAAGAAATTGTTTTATTATTGCCAATATTGTTTCAATATTTAAATCAAGTCTGCAAGTAATAATCATTTTTTTGTTATCGATATAATAAAGAATTTTTTCTTTTCCCGATTTATCAATAAAATAATGATAAGTTAAATTAACTTTGCGATTTAATATTTTTTGGGGATACAATATTAATTCTATTTCGAAACGGTCAATATCAGAAATTATTTCGTTATACATAATTATTCACCATTTTCTAAAAATCTTTTAATTGATTTTTCTAATAAATTAAATACTATAGTTGTAAATAATATTTTTATATTCCTCGTAACCATCACTTATCCCTTTTATTCCTTCATTTTTTTATTTTTTCATAAAGATGTTTTAAAATATTAATATCATAATCTAAAGATAAATAAAGAGAAATATCAGATGTATAAAAATGACATAATTTTTCTCTATACATATAATCATCGTTTTCGTATTTTGTTAAATGATCGTAGAAAATTGTGTTATCATTATTTACAATATTATCTATAAGAATAGAAATTTCTCCTATCATTTTTTTCTTGCAAAAATTCATTTTTTCCTCTTTTTTTATCTTAGTATTTTAAATTATTTAAATCGGAAATTGTATTGTCAATAAAATTAAGTATTTTATCATTAAGGGAACTTTTATATTTTTCAAACAAATTCAAAATAATATCTCTATTTCTTAAAAGGATATTAATCATTCCTATTTTAATAAAAATATCAATAAATCCAGAATGTTCCAAACACGAAAATATCATATCTCTATTTTCTAAATTTTCAATTATAAATTTTTGTGTTTTCTTATACAAAAGATATTTTTTATTGTCACAAATTAATAAAAAACTAATTTCAGAAGAATCTTTTGGATTTCCAACTAAATAAATTTCAAATTTACTATTTACCAAATCAGAGATTAAATCTGGGAAGTATTTTAAAGAAATGTAATAGTTTCCATGATTAATTTTAAGTATATGATTGATTGTTTTGTTTTTATTATTTATGTTAATATCAGTTAAAATTTGTAAATTAGTTATTTTATTTTCAATTTCTATGTTTTTATCTTCACTTTCAATATAAATATTTATTTCTTCTATTTCATTGTTATTTAATTTACCTTCATCTAAATATAAAAACAAATTATTACGAATTTCACTTAGATAAGAGATTGCATGATTTAAAAATACTTCTTTTTCTATGATTTTGTTTAAAATTTTTATTAATAAATCAAAATTTTTTTTCCAATCATTGATTTTTATCAATAATGTTTCTTTATTGTAAATTTCAATAGTAAATGAATCGATAAAGATATTATATTTATCTTCATTAAAAAGAATTTCAAGATTGATTGTAGAAAAATTTTCACTTAATGTTTTTATTATTTCTATTTTGTTCTTAATAATTTCGAATGTTTTTAAAATATCTTGTATTTTTTTATCGAGTTTTATGAAAATAAAGATTTTTTCGTTTTGGATATCAATAAAATATTTTGATGCGTAATTTAATGTGGGAAAAAATTTAAAAAGTGAAATAAGTTTATAATCATTTAATTTTATTTGGTTTGTTTTAAAATTTAAATTAAAGTATTTAATTTCCATTTTTACTTTCTCTTTTTTATTTACGGTATTTTAAATTTGATTTATTTTTAAAAATATTTAATTTTTTAAACATATCTTTAAATATTTCATCGATATAATTTGAAATAAAATACTTTTGTTCATTTATCAGATTAAAAATAGTATTTTTATTTTTTATACATTCTTTAATTAACATTATTTTATTCAATAAATCGGAAGTTTTATTAAATCTAATAAAAAGAATATTTTCTTCATTATTTTCGTTATTAATTGCAATATAAGAATCTTTTTCATATATTATTATAAATTTCTTTTTATTATAATGATGTATATTTGTAATTGATATTTTTTTAGGAAAAATGAACATCTTTGATAAATCTGTTCTTTGTAATAAATTAATAAAATAATCAATCGTTTCGGGAAAATATTGTGGAATTAGTGAAAAATAAATACCATCAGTAAACATACCAATTTGAAAAATTATTTCATTTTGTATATTATTTATTTTCAATTCATAACTTAAACCAAAATTAAAATTTTCGTTATTAAATTTAATAGTACCCATTTTTATATCAAAAATAAATTTAAGTAAATCAACATCCTTATTTTCCCATTTTTCATTCTGTATATATCTTAATAACGAATTTTTAACATTTTGTAATTTATTGGTAATTTTATTAAAATAAAAATTATTTTTTAGAATTTTAATTACAATATCTATTAAAGAAAATAATTCCATATCTTTATTTTCAATGGATAATAATCTTTTTCCTTTATAAATAACAAAAATCCCATTTGATTCTATATAAACATTATATCTTTCCCCTTTTCTATCAACAATTTCTAAATGAATATAATCAGTATTATTAATATTGGGTATAATTTGAATTCCGTTTATAATTTTGGACAATACTTTTATTTTTCTTTTTAAGGGAATTGAAATGAATATTTTTTCATTTTCAAGACTATAAAAGAATTCTTTTTTTCTTAAATAATAAATATATTTATATGATGAAGAGAAATTATAATTGAATATTTTAAATGGAATAAAATTTAAAGTTAAATTTAAAAATTTGATTTGAAATTTATCTTGAAGAAAAAATTGCATTTTCTTCTTTTATAATATAATAATTTAAAATTTTTCCATTTTAATTTTATTTCTGAATTCATTTATATTTAACAATATTTCATCTATTAATTTTAATGCGTAGTTATAAACGGAAATTTTATGTTCATCAAGCAAATTTAAAATGACATCTTTGTTTTTAATAAGAGATTGAGTAAAGTTAATGTTACTATAAAACTCTTTTTTAGATCTGCATTTAAAATTTAACACTAATTTGGATTCATCTTTATCTTTGAAAAATAGTGTAATTTGAGGATCATTATAACGACAATCATAATGTTCTAAAATAAAATTTTTGTTATTATAAAATAATTGTTTTTCAATTCTTATATTTTGATTTATGCAAATACAATTATTATAAAAATCTTCTATGTGGTTTATAATATATTCTGTAATTTCGGAAATATAATTTGGCAAAATCATGTAATAGTCTTTATTAATTTTAAAGAAAAAAATGTTTTTAAATAAAAATTGCCCAAATTTGTTATCAATTTTTATTTCGGTCATTAGAAGACTATTATATAATTTATTGTCAATTTTAATATTTTCTCGACATTCTTCAACACAAAATGCAAATAATTCTACATTCTCATTATTCCAATCTTTGTTATTCAAAATATTTAACAATGAATTTTTTATATCGTTTAAATATAAAATGATTTCGTTGGTAAATAATTTTCTTTCTATAAATTTATCTATAATATTTGGTAATTGTTTATATTTTTTCTTTTCAATAATATTTTGATCATTTTTTATTCTTTCAAGTATTTCTAATTTTTTCTCTGGATTTTGATTGAGTATAAAATAAGTAGTTAATGGAAAACTATGTATAATATAAAGAATTTTTTGATTCGTGTCGATGATATATTCAATTTCTACACTAAAATCTTGATCTAATATTTTTAATTTTTCGTTTGAAAAGATTATTCTAAACAATTTTAATTTCATTTTCTTTTTTTAAATTTTTAATGTAAAATACTGAAATTTAAAAAAATGAATAAAATTTAAAAACAACTCCCCCATCACTTCCCGTTATAATTTTATAAAATTATAACGGGAAGTGATGGGGGATAAAATATAAAAAAAATTAAAGATTTTTTTAAATCGGTCCCCCCGTAATGGGGGGATCGAGATCAGGAAGAAAGAATCTTCCTGATCTCGTCGAAAATTTCCTTGACTTTTTTTCTAACGCCGGTGGCGACTATCGCCACCTTGTATTCTGACGAAATGTAATCTAGAACCGTTATAAATTTCAAATCAGGAGTAAATATCAGGTACTTATCATATATTTCACAAATGATGCTACCCTTCCTGAAAACCCGTAAACTATTGGGAATCTCGAGTTTATATTTTTCTAGAATATTCCTTATTTCGTTTAGTTTTTCCTCGTCTTTAGTCAATTTTCCAAAATAATGTTTAAATATATCATTTTTAGAGTTGCCATAGGAAAAACCAGAATTGCCATAGGAAAAACCAGAATTGCCATAGGAAAAACCAGAATTGCCAGCAAAATCAAAATTTTGCCCCCTTTCGCCTTCGGGGGGGAGGGCATCCCCCCAATTTTTTACTCTCTTCATGGCACTATTATTATAGAAACTATTGAGAATCTAAATATAAGACTCTACATAAATTTTAAAAAATAAAAAATATATTTTTAAATATTAGATCCTTATTATAAGATACTAATTGTTACTTATGTCTATTCTCCATTAAGACCCTTAAATACATTTTGAATCTTTCTTTGAGATCCTCATTATAAAAGAGATACTTATTGATTTCTTGAATGGTTTTTAGATTCTTAACTTCATATATACGGTCTTCCATATTAAGAATCTTTAATAAGGCAATTAGTTTTCTTTTATATGCAATATCACTCTTTCTCATATTCAGAAATGTCTTTATATAAGACCCAAACAACAAGATTGTTAAAAAATAGAACCTTGAACAATCCCTTATCAACAACCGAATATTTACCATCTTCGTTTATATCCAAATCAACACCAATATTACCAAGATCCTTAATATCTATTATAGAAGATGTATAAGGAATTGCGAATATATCACCAGGATAAATAGGAATTACTATTAAAGGAATTAAAAGTTTAGTTTCATTAACAGGAAATCCTCTATATCCTGTTATTTGATTTCCAACGATGATTCCTAATATTTCTTTTTTAATATCAACTTCAAAGAAACGATTTTTATCAAAACGACAAATACCATTTTTACAAATAATATTATAAAAACCATATTTGTCATTCTTTTTAAAAATCGGAGTGCATATATAATAATCTTTATCCTTATCAATTCTAAGAGAAACCAATCTTCCTATGTGAAACTGATTAGTATTAAAACGAACAACATCTCTAAAAAAATAAGAAGGTATAGAAAAACGATGATATATATTTTTATAGAAACCGTAATAATTATTATACGCTGCATTAATAAATCCTTCAATAGACGGTTCTATAAAATTAGTTAGTTTTTTATGCAATAAATCTTCTTCTAAAACATTAGATATCTTATTTGATATTTGATTTTCAACTTGTTTTTTTATATCAGTAAATTTAAATATCATAGTCATTTACTAATATCGTCTCTTCTAGATATGCTTTTTACGGGCATCTCTTTATTTTCTTTATCTTTCCCTTTTTTATCTTGTTTTAGTTGTTGCAATTTTTGTTCTATAACTTCAAGTAGTTTATGTGCCGTATCTTCTCCGTATTGTTGTGCAACACTTTCCAGTATCGTTACGATTTTCTTTTGATTTCCTTGTGTTTGTTCTATTATTTCATCCGCAATTTTATCATAATCAATATTTCCTTCTTCATCCGTATTTTCAGAAAATAAATCTTGTAAGTAATTAACATATTTCATTTCAAGAATTTTTCTTCTAAATTCGGAAAGAATATTATATTTTTCGTCTAACTCTTGTTCGTAAGATATTTGTTGATAAATATCTTTAAGTTCCATGCCGTAATAAGTTTTTAATAGAAGTTCTTTTGGAAACTTATCTTGAAGTATTTGGAACAATAATTGAAATTCAGATAAAGAATCAATTCTTCTTGGTGGTATAAGAGATAATGTGAACTTTGGGAAATTATAAATTTTAGATAATATTTCGGAAAATCTTTGTAAGAATTCATTTAATTGAATGGTGATATTTAAAAGGGAATTTTCAAGTAATCTAATAGAAATAACATTAGATGCCCAAGTTCCTTCCATAACAAGTTCTTTGGGTAAATCTGTTATTCCTATAAGATTAGTATATATCATTTCCATTAATTGCGTTAATATTGATATGTTTTGAACATTTCCTCCAATTTCCAATTTTTCATACGGTGTATCTGATATGAATAATTTTAACGGTTCCCTATCAATTTCTTTTAAAACTTTTCTTAAATTTTCAGATTTTTTAGATATATTATGAACAGGAGTAACACCTAATTGTCCCTGCGGAGGAGAAAACAATAAACGATATGGTATGATTTCTTGTGAGTAATTTACTAATAAACGATATATTTCTAAAAGTATTAATGCACCTCTGTATCCCCTCGCAATTAACGGGAAAAATGGCAAATCAATTCCGGTGGGAAGATTATATTTTAAAGTAAATGTTGTTTTACTATCTAAATAAAATTGAATTTCTTTTTTGTCTTCAATCAAAGACCATTTTAAGAGATTGTATTCAATTTTATTCAAAACATCAATACCAAAATTATTAATAATTTCTTTAATTTTTTGTTTTATTAATTCACGATTTAATTTGATTAAAGAAGTTTTGGTAAAGGGTTCATATAAAATTTCTATATCTTTTACTGACCATAATCTCAAATTAATATCTTTAAGTATTTTGTCTTTAACATTTGAGTAATAAACATAATCATCCGAATAAGTATCCAAATATATCATTTTATCATTTCTACAATTTGGACACCTTATCTTTAAATATATCAATTTCTTCTCATTATCAACTTCAATCAAATCTTTTAGTAAAACATTAGGGGGAATTAAATCACTTTCAAAAATAAAATTACATTTTAAACATTTTAATATTTTCTTTCCAAGAAATTCAATATTTAATATTCCAATACCATAAGTATAATAATCAACAAGTAAGTTAATCAAGGTATTTCTTAAATAATATTTTTTGTTTATTAGTTCATCAATTTTATTTTTTATATTTTCTGATAAATCCAGATTTTCTTTTACTTTTTCGTCATCAATAATAATGTTAAAATCAACAATAGGATATCTTGAGGCACGATATATCGCCATAGATATTACAGGATCCGTTAAAACCAATTGTTCCGATATTTCAATTAAAAGATATAAAACTTTTGGATCGTTGAGATTTAATATATCACCAGGACCAAGAATTTCATATAACTTTTTAGAAAGATTTTGTGTATTCATATCACATGCACTCCATTTTGAGATATATATTTTGAAATTTCTAATATTAAATCGTAAACAGATAAATCGGTATTACAAACAATTAAAGAATATTTATCCTCCGGAACACTATTTATTATTTCATTTATTTTTTCTTCTATTAATTTGTTTATGGAAGTATTACCTGTAAAATATAATATAACACAGTAGGATAAATAAGGATGTTTTAAAATATTTTTATTGAAATAAAATATTTCACTATTTGAAACTTCAAAATCAGAACAATAGAAAAGATATTTCGTTAATTGCGGTTTTTTCTCGAGGTATCTTTTATAAAAATCAACCCAAGGCGTAAATAATGTTCCACCGCCTTCTGTTTGTCTAAAATAATCCCTTATTTCTTTTCTTTGATTTATAAGTTCTCTAACATTCATATTTTTACTTAATTTGTGAATAGAAAAATCATATACTTGCGTTGAATGAAGAAGTAACTGAACATAAGAAACATCAAAATTTTTTACAAGATAATTCATTAAAAGTATTAAAAGAGACTTACTTACAAATCTTTCTTGCGGAGAAACACTTCCGGATATGTCTATATTGTATGTTATTAATGGAACAAATGTATATTCAATTTGTGTTGAAAAAATATTGTAAATAATATCATCTTCATAGAATGGAGGTTCAAAAAGTTCATCTAAGATGTTTTCATTCAATTCTTTTCCCATCATAATAAGTGTCTTAAGTCTATTATTTAATGTTGTTTCAATATCAATTTGTGATTCCCTTCCTTTTTTATCTTTACCATATTTTTTAGTATTAATATTTACAAATTTCTTTTCTTTTATGGGAAGTTGAATATAATCACCAAATATTTCAATAAATTCATCAACATCCATTATTTTTAGATCTTCATCATCTTGTCCTTGTCCTCTACCATTTCCTTCACCCGGAATATAAATATCAATATAAGTATATGGTATATGTGGTAATAATTTATTCTCTGTTGACTTTACTTGTTTAATAACTCTTTCTATATTTAAATCGGGATAATTTTCTAATAATCTTCTTATGAATTTTAATCTTGATTTGCGTGCGTTTAATTTCATGAGAATTTAATAATATTATCATTCATGTATTTTAGAACGACTTTTGCCGTCTTTTCGGAAAATCCTATTTTTTTCATATTATCGATAATCATGCGAATAATATTTTTACTTTCGTCTGAAATTGGAATATCAAAATTAAGGGAAGGTGCAAATAATTTGATTTTCTCTTTAAACATATATTCTTTAAGTGCGTTATAAAATTCAGGAAGATGTTTTTTTAACGATAGTGTTTGATTTTGTAAAAGAAGTGAAGAAGTTAAACTTAATAAACGGAAATAAACATTTTTTCTATGTTCATAATCAGAAACGATTTTTAGATGTTTATCAATAGAAGATAAGAATGTTTCATCAATATCAATTTTCTTTCCGGTTACCGGATCTTTTAATTCCGTTTTATTGACATAAGCACCAAGATGATCGTAATATTTTCTAAATAATAAATCAATTTCTTTATCGATTTCATCGTATCCTAATAATGCATCAATTACGGTTTTAGTTATTTCGTTTTCCAAAAATTTTTCAGTCATAGAATAACATTCATTATATTCAACATTTTTATTTTGATTAAACTTTATAAAATTATCATATATTTTCTTTAAAACATCAATACAAGAAACTTCATCAAAAGAAGATAATTCGGATAAAATATTCGCAATTGTTCTTGGTGAAATTCCACTCATACCAACTTTAAAATCCTCGTAATATTCTTTTTTAATACTTTCTATATCTGCGGAATCAGAATTATTATTTATATTTTCATTTTCTTCATCAAATATTTGTATGATTTTTTCTAGGTCTTCTTTTTTGTAAGATTTGATTATTCTTGTTAAAATAGAAAAATATGCCGACACTTTATAAACTAGAGGATCCATATGGTTAATTTCTTTTACTAATTTTTTAATGATTTTTATTTCACTAGTATAAGATAAATTGTATGGTATTTTTATAACAAATAAACGATCTCTGAATGCTTCGGTATCACTTCTTTGAATAAAGTTTTGATATTCGGGAATATTAGTATGAGAAATTAAAAATGTATCAATATTATATGCACCAAAATTTTTTAAAACTATCATTTTATCTTGCGAGGCGGTTAAAAGTATGTTTAAATGTTCAGTTTTGGATTTCATTATTTCTACAAATTCTACTATTCCTCTGTTTCCACTTTGTAATGCACCAGTATAATTCCATACTCTCGGATCACTATCATTTTTATAAATACTTAATTTTGCGATAGAAAAGTTTCCTATTAAAACAGAATCATCAGTAGAATTGGGATCTCCCGGTGCATAAGTGGAAATTCCTATATTGCCTAAACGGGAAAATTGAATAGGAACAAGTTCAATTTCTTCCCATGGATTTTCTCTTAAAGTTTTTTGGCATACAGGACATGGTAAATAAAACGATTCTAAATAATTTACGCCATATTTATATTTTAATTCTTCTTTAAGATTTCTTGGAAGTAAAAATAATGGATTACAACGATTAGGACAATCTTTTGGTGCATATATTTCATGATTTTTGGTATATTCTTCAAGTAAAACTTTTAAAATTGATACAATACTTGATTTTGAAGAACCCGGAGGTCCTATTAAAATTAATATCCTTTTAAAAGTATCTTGTCCATTTGCCGCAGAATATATAAATCTAACAATTCTATCTAAAAAATAATCCAATCCAAAAATCTCATTTTTAAATGCATTATAAATCTTTATTCCATTTTTCTCTTTATATCCTTTTTCAATTATAGAAAGATAAACCAAACCATGTGCATTATATTGATAAATAATGTTTCTGTTTTCTTTTTCTATTTCGGATATAAAGTTGTTATAAAAGTTTATAAGACGCATACCCACAATTTTAATCCCAAAAGATAATATAAATATCGGGAAATATTAATTGATGGTTTACAGATATATCAAGTATCATTTTTAATGAAAGAAAATTACTCAAATTTTCGTATAAAATCAAACCAGAAAAAGGAATATTTTGTTTATTTATGTCTAAATTATTGTTTATGAAAATTTGTTTTAATACTACATCTTGATTTTGAGAAATTATGAAAATTTTTTGAATTTTTAGTAATGATGGATTAGTATATTCAATTTGAACTTCATTAAGAGTATTGGAATAAAAAAGGATATTATCGTTTATTTGGATAGGGGGATTAATAATTACATCTTTAAATTCAACTTTTTTAACAAGAAATGTTTCAAAATTAGTAAATATTTGAAGTGTTTTTAGTATAACATTTTTTGTTTTTAAATTTAAAAATGGATACTTATCTAAAAGTAATCTTTCACTTTGAAATATATCATTTATTAATTTAAATATGGAACGCATGGATATATATTTCCGGAAATTTCATTTGTAAATAATTGGGAGTGTTTTCTATAAGATTTTCGAAAATTATGGAAATGTTATATATATTGTCTTGCGGAAATTTAAGATAAAGAAAATTTTTAAATATATCGTTATAAATATAATAGGAATGATTAACAACGATTTTTATTATCGTTGATGGATCAGAAATATCATTTTCAAAAATTCTTAAAAAAAGATATTTCGGATTTTGAGAAACAATGTTATTAATCAAAATAGTAAGATTAAGGGGATTTCCATTTGTTTGGAAAATCATTTTACTGTCGGAATCTAAAAAAGTATATAATGGTTGAATAATACAATCTTCAATTTTTATTTTTTGAAAAATACTATCCATATTGTTAATTATTTCATCAAGAAGTTTATCTAATTCTTTTTTTGTTTTGAGATTTAATACAGGATATTTATCTAATAATAATCTTTCACTTTGGAAAATATCTTTTATTAAAAGAAAAATATTTTTCATTAGTGTGCCGTAATCATGTTATAAATTATTGTTGTTAACCATGGTCTTAATAATTCCACTTTATTTACAATAATAACTCCCGCCTCTAATGAAACGGGAATATCGGGCGGTATATCAGATGGATCTCTAACAACGATTATTCTTAATATTTTAGAAGAGGGACCTAAAACGGGACCAAATGATGTATTACTTTTTAAAATGTTTAAATTTAATTCAAGTTCGGTTCTTAAACGATTAATAATTTGAGAAGATAATGCATATTTTCTTGTGTATCTTAATGCAATTTTCTTTTGTCTCCAATTGAAATAATCAAGTGCCTTAATGGTATTTTGATATTTTCTATCAATTTGTGGTCCCTTATAAGATGTTCTTTGATGCCAAGATTGAAATATTCCATCATATATTAAACATACATCAATTCCGCCATTAATTAATGCATCAAATAATACCGGACCAAATACTTCAATGGAATAATCGGGTCTTTCTACAATATCTCTTAAATTAATAGGTTCCGCAGATGTTGGTTTAGAAATAACTGGTTCTCCAACACTTTGTCCCATTCTTGCACAAGATAAATAAAACCCAGGTAATCTTTCCTTATCATATGTTATTAACCATGGATTGACAATATTAACCCTTTCATTATTGACATAATTTATCCAATAATTTTTAACATTTTCCAATGATTGTGGGGTTATGGAATAGGCAATACTATTGGTTGAATATGAAGTTTGTATATTTGCACTATCAGTTAAAGTTATTGTTTTTAAATTATCATAAGTTAATTGTTTTCCAATGACATATTTAATTTTTGATAGTGGAAATGTTATAATATTATTTACATCATCATTATTAACATCGTTTCTATCTAATACAATAATAAAACTTTTACTATCATCAGTAAATACAATATAATCATAACCTGGATTATAAGATGGATCTGTGCCAGTATATTCTATTTTAACTACATCAGTAATAGTTATATTTGATACTCCTATTGTTTGTAATCCGGTGTTTTCAGTAACTAAATATGAATATTCACTTCCCATATTATTATTTCCCACTTTCCAATCATAATCATATAATGGTAAATCGGGTGCAATAAAACATCTTATAGGATTGGAATATAAAGGATCATTTTGTTGTATAATAAAATCAATTAAACCATTCAAAACATCATCATTCATGGTTAATACGGTAATCTCATAAGGTATTTCATTTTCAAATGTTAATTCAGTTATTTTGTTTAATGCATTAAAATAAGATTCTTCGTCTTGTGAAACTAATGGAATAACATAAAATGCCTTTTTTTGTGCCATGTTCTTTAAAAGTATATTACATCCGACAAATAATAAATTATCTAAATCATCAATAACATCACCACCAAAATTGGTTTTTACTTTTATTGTATTATCAATTTTAATAACGAGAGGTTTTCCTTCATTATCTTTAAATGATTTAAATACACGATAAATTCCATTTAAAGTTATATTTTCTATTGTAAATTGAGAACCATCAACATCAACGGGAAATAATTTATAAGTTTCATAAATATCAAGATTAGAAATGTTACTACAATCACCAGATAAAATTTGACACTTAATTTTATTGGGAGGAATAATATCAATAATTTCTAATTCAATAGATGATGTTTTTAATATTAAATTTTTTTCTAATATAACACCATATGAGGTAAGAGAGGAATTAGAAATAAATTCTACATTTGAACCAGAACAATTTATTTTTTTCAAGAAGATATTACCCAAAAATAAATTAAAATTGCCGCCAGAAATATTAAGTAATTTAAAACGATTATTATCCTCCTCCACAATATAATCAATATTTGGTCTTAATGTTATTTTTACGCCTTTATAATATGTATATAATTCATATCTTGGTTTAACATATGTTCTTTTACTTTTAGGAGAAATATAAAAGTTATAGTTAACGGGAAATTCATTGGGATTAAAAATAAAATTTAAGTAAAAATTGGTTCCACTAGTATAAGTATTTTCTTCACTAAATTCTCTATCAACCAAAGGTAAAACGGGACCAATAATACATGCGGTAAATTCTACGGAAGGTAATTCTTGTATTTCATCTAGGAAAATATTATAAATTCTTACTGGTGAAAAAGGAATATTCATACATTATAAAATGTCGCCATTAAGACATTTTTATTTTTTTCTTTGTTTTTCAACTATTTTACTTCTTTTTAATTTTCCTTTTCTTTTGGCAAGTTCTTTTAATTTTCTTGCCTTTGGTTCATCTTTGGGATGCCAAATGGATGTAACAACGGTTCTTCCTCCTCTTTTTCCTTTTCTACTTACTACTGCAATGGTTAAAAGATGGCGATACCCATCTTTATCATATACTTCTTTTCTGCGATATTTAATTGCATCAGGAGGATCTTTTCTAATTTTTTGAATAATATAATTTGGTGTTTCTTCTACATATAAAAAATCATCAGGATGTATTTTATTATTTTTCTTTTTTGTCATTTTTTAAATGGAGGTGGCGGGAGTTGAACCCGCGTCCTCTGGAATCCGTTTTTAGAAAAAATCAAAAAAAATAAAAAAAGAAAAATCTATAGATCTACTCGTCCGTTATGCGTATACCGTTGCACTTCTCAAAATCAAAGATTCCAGAGTCGAAACCCACTTTCACCCCCATAAAAATGTCACACGAAGAAAGAAAATATTTTGTATTTATCTAATATATTTAAATTTAATAATTTCGGTGTTGGTCTTAATGGATCAATAACTCCAACATAATAAGAATAATCACTCGGAATATTTCTTATTACTTCATTGAAATTATAAGGTGTTTCGTCGGGAATTAAATTGGTAATAACATCGGAATTGTAATTTGTAACAAAAATAACAAAATTTTTAGGAAGGCAATATATTTCATGAAATGGATAATCATTGTCTACTCTAAAAGACAACTCTTTATCTAATGCATTTTTATCATAAATAATATAAATTTCATCAAATCTTTCAAGTGTTTCTCTGAAAATTAAAATTCTATTTCCAATATTATTAAAATCAATTCTAAATGGAACTGGATATATTTTATTTTCAATTAAACCGAAAGAACCAATTATTTTTCCCCCAATATCACTAGAAGTTAATACAATATCCATAGATAATAAATTGTTATTTAATTTTTGTATGTTAATATTTGGTTCGGTTCTAATTAAAATCATATTTGTATTTCTTACAACATTATTATAACGCATTATTTCATTTATATAAAACTTGATATTAATACCACTTTCAATATCTTCTCTTTTTATACCACCAAAATTAAAAACAAAAATTTTTTTATTCGAAGGATTATAATCATTAATATATTTTAAATCAAGATTGGGATTATTGATAAGAAGTATGAAATCTTGTAAAATTTCAGAACTTAAAACATCATCACTTGAATTTACTTTAATATTGAGTAATTGTGGCGTAAAAATAGAATGATTTTTTAATAAGTAGGTATTAAGTTTAAAAAGATTGTGGCCATCAAAGGAAATTAAGTTTCCTTCTTCATCACTTACGGCAAACATTAAATCCACATCTAATGGATAATAGTATACATTTTTCCAATCATCTTCATTATAAATTATAATTCTATCCGGTTTCTTTTCTTCTTGTATTGTTTTGAATTCTCCTGAAGTAATTTGATAATAATTTGAATTTAAATTTGGATTAGTATTAAAACCTAAAAATTTGTTTGGCATATATTCAAAATTCTCGTCATAAATCAAATACAATAATAGATTATTTAAATATTGTTCTCTTTCTAGGGAATATTCTAATGCAAAATTGATACCATCTCTTTGTGTGTTATTATAATATCCAACAAATCTTATTCCTCCTATAACATGCAATGAGGTAATGAAAGATGGAAGTTCGGGAATAATCCTTTGATAAAATGAACCAATATTCGGATCAATGACACCATGCCAATAAGTATAAAGTAAAAATACAGAAGAATATTTATCATAAGTAATGTATTTAAATATTTTAAAACACGGATCACTACTAAATATTAAACCATTATAAACAAATGTTTGATTTCCTATATAAATACAATTATAATTACTTGGTTCAGATGGGGATGCAGGACAATCCGTTATAACAACTTTCAAGGGTGTCCCTATTACAAGATTATCTAAAAAACTATGATATTGAATTTTAACAAAAGTTAAACCGAATTTGATTTCATAACTAACAATATTTAAATTTAAATTAACACTATTTTCTTGATAATTTGTCCATTTAACATTTTCAACCAATATTGTGGGTCCATAATTGTTGTTTTGAGATACAAATGTTGATATAAATGGATAAGATAAATTAGATTCATGTTTTAAAGTGGATTTTACAATTGCATGGAAAGAAGGAATGATATTTTTAATTAACATGTTACAAATATAGATAAACCAATTTCATTAAGAAATAAGATGGTGAACTTGTGGGATTTTCGATAATAAAGAAAGAGTCGATATTATTAAGTATAGTATTAAAAACTTTTTTACTTAAAACATACCATATTTCTCCATCACTAATAGCATCATCTATATCTCCCGTATCTGTTCTGATATTTATCCTATTTTCAACAGTTATATTCAATAATATTGCCCCAACATGGGTATTTTCTATAATACTTCTATCAATAGTAAAATATTGTGTTTGTCCCGGTCTTAGTATATACTTTTTTCTTATCGTATCATATTCATAACAACATTCGGGAATATTTTTTATTTGTTCTTTTAATATTAATTCAAAATATTGTCCATTAGAAAATTCTTTATTAAAAGGCAAATCGTATAAAACATTAAAATATTTTGGAATGGTGTTATAATGAATTTTATATTTTAATAATACAGTTTTTGGGTCTCCCTCAATAGAAATATAGTTATAAATAAATTCTATATTATCAATTAAAGTAAAATTACGCGTAGTATCATAAGTTAATAAGAAAGAATAATCATATAAATCATTGGTTCTTAATGCAACTGTGGGAGATAAAATTTTAGTATGATATATACCTCTTCTACTTACAAAATTAAATGGTATAGAAACAATAACATCACTTACATCTTCAGAAAGAAAAACATTCTTAATACGATAATTGCCATTAAATTCATAATATAATCCATCAAGATACAAATTGTTTATTGCATTAAAATCTATAGAAGAAAAATTTACTTGAAAATATTCTGAACCTCCATAATAAATATAAAAATGTTCAATATAATTGCATTTTAAAGATAAATTAAGTGCATAATCAGGACTGGTAACATATAAAAAATTAATATCACCAACATCAATATTTAAAGATTTTACTCCTGTATCTAGTATGCCTTGCCTATAATAAATATAAAGATTTTCTAATGTTGATTCAATAATTATGTTATTAAAAGTGTTAATGTTAAATGCGGTTTCGGGACATAGTCCATCTTGAATGGGGAAATTTTCATCAGTAAAATAAATTACTTTTTGCTTAGTGTTAACCCAAACACCATTTACGGAAGAATAAACATTAATTTTTAAAGGATCATATGGTGTTCCACTGTTTATACCATTTTTTCTTAAATAATAAAAAGTATTGGTTTCTTTTACATATGCAATTTGATTATCATTTAAATCAATGGTATCTTGCAAATATAAACTTTGAACATTTTCGAAAAATAATATTTGATTTGCACTTATATTTAATTCAACAAATTCTAATCCATCTTCTGTTGATTTAACAGCAACAAATTTATTTCCTTGTCCTAAATAAGAATTAGGCGTATCATTTAATTCTAAAAAAGTTTCAGGACAATCACAACAAGGTTTAATAATTGACATTACAAATTAAAATGTCAATAGATTTAACCAAATATGTCAATAAAATTATTCCTCCAGATGTATATGTTTTAAGAGAACCATTAAAACCATTGTTTAAAATAGAAAAGGGAGATACAAAAGTATTTATTGCATCAAGATCAGTTGGAAAATCTTATACGATGGGAACTATTGCACTATTACTTGCGAGATTGCAAAGTAATTTAAAAATAGGATATTTTTTGCCAACAGATCAACAAATTAAAATAACGGTCGAGGAAACATTCAATCGTATTATTAATAACTCTCCTCAATTACTTTTAATGTATTCAAATATTTCTTTAGGAAAACAAAGAGTCTATATGAAAAAATTTAAAAATAATTCAGTTATATATTTTAGGCATCAGATAGTTAAAACGGAGGATGAGAAGGGAATAAAAATAAGAGGTGCGCATCCAGATGTTATTATATTTGATGAGTGTCAAGATTTACATTATGATTTTGTTGATAAAATTCGTCCTACTATTATATCATCAAAATATGGAATAGAATTTTATGCTGGAACATTCAAAACCGAATATCATTTATCATATGATATGTGGTATGAAGGAACAAGACATGAATATATGGTTATATGTCCCAATTGTAAAACAGAAAACTTTGCGACAAGAGAAAATATAGATTATGACAATATTTCATATGGCCCTTTTTGTATTAAGTGTAAAACCCAATTAACAAGAAAAATTATCAAAGAAAATGGAAAATTAGTGCAAACTAATCCTAATGGAAAATATTTATCGTTAAGATTATCTTCTTTGTTTGCATACTGGATACCATGGAAAGTTATTGAAAAACAAAGATTAAATACTTATGAGGCATTCGTAAACGAAATTGTTGGAGAACCCATACAATTACAAGATAAAATTATTACGGAAAATGATATAAGAAAAAATTGCGAAAATTATGATTTTATTAATGTTTATGACCCAACACAACAATATATTTTATTTGGGGGAATAGATTGGGCAGGTGACATGACATATACCGTTTTAACGATACTTGGTTATAAAGATGAAAAATTTTATGTTTTATTTGTTAAAAAATATACAGGAACAGAAGGAATAAAAAATACCGTTCATTTAAATGTAGAAAAAGATTTAATGCGATTTAGACCGGTTAGGATATTTGGCGATTGGGGAATGGGATTAGGAAGAAATTCATATTTAGAAAGCAAGGGATTTCCTATCTTTGAATTTGAATTTACAGGAGGAGATAATCCTCCTAAATATTCTGAATCAAGAGGTCGTTTTATCGGTTCTAAATATCGTTTAATGGAAATGTTTATTAAAGACTTAAAAAGTGGAAAAATAAAATTTCCAAGATATGAAATTATTGCACCATTTATAAGAGAATATACAACATATACAAGAACAGAATATAAATCAAGAAAGGAACCATATTTAACATACGAAAAGGAAGATCCGGAGGCATTAGATGATTCATTTATGTCTTTAATACTTGCATATGGTGCCGCAATAACTTACTTATCTAATACTTATACCGGTTCTTCTATTGAAGTATCTTCTTCGTTAGACAAAATATATGGAATTTATGATTGGGATATTATAGTTTAATTGTGATTTTCTTTGGAAATGATTCAACAATCTTTTTAATTCTTTCTTGTTTAATTGGATCTTCTTTTATAAATTCGGTATAAATATTAGACAATATTTCAACTATCATTTTGGCGGAAGGATTATCTAAATTTATTTCACTAGAAAGTTGCAATAAATTGGTTATCCCATTTGACAAAAACAACATTAATATTTTTTGTATTACGATTGCATAAAGATATTCTTCAAATATATCGGTTTTTTCCGGATCTTTAAATAAATAAAGTATTATCCTTGATAAATATTTGGGGTTTGCATGTAAAAATTTACGAGTTCCTTATAAAACACTCTTGTTGCATTTAATAAATCGGCAAATTCATTAATAATTATCGTCATTTCTTGATATATTTCAATTGGCAAATTTTTAAAGAAATTTTCATATTCATTAATTTTTTCTTCAAGGGTTGTATCTGGTTTTATTATAGGAGGTAAAATAATATTTTGAATATTATTTTTAAACTCATCCATTATATTTATACTCTCAATATATAATACTGGATAAACCAAAAACAATTTCTTAAAATCTTCTTCTTTTTGTGCATCAAGTTTTGATAAAATATAATTAACTTTTAGTATTTCATCTGTGGAACAAGATTTTAATGTGAGTAAATAGGGAGGAATTTTATATTCTCTCGTATATCTTTTTTTAATAACGATGTTATATGCAATTTCAGTTAGTAATTCTTTGGTATTAATTGAAAGTAAATCGAATTTTTTTTGATTGATTGCGTTTCTTATTTCTTTTTGTAGATCGGTAAGATCTTGTATATCAAAAAAATTGAAATTGGTTGTTTGATTCATTCTAAAATTTTAATGTATAAAAAAATAAAGGGGGCGACCGCCCCCAGAAATGAAAAATAGAATAATGAAATAATTATAAATTATCTGGCAGGAAATGCTATATATGATCTTGAATTTCCAATTGCCAATGCAGTATAATAATATGTATATAATCTAATCATAGGTAATCTTTCAAATATGTCACTCTTTATGTCCGTAACCGGACCACTTACATAATTAATGCCAAAGAACTCATCACTAGGCAATAAATATCCTAGTGATGCATTATCATCAATTTCATCACCTTCTGCGGTATTATAATCATTCTTTTTAACGGCACCTAATACATTAATATTAATTGGTCCTTGAACTTCTCCGGGAATTCCAGTGGTATAATCAATATATTTAGATGTTGTTTGAACATTAATTCCCGTCAACATTTGTCCTCCAATTACTCTTTCGGCACTTTGAATGAAAATATCAAATGTTACAACACCCGCACCTCCAAAATCCCAAGTTGATAATCCATTCCAAAATCTCCAAGGCAATAAGAATAATCCAGGAGAAATTCTTAATTCAGAAATTTTATCTTTTACGGTTTTAATTAATTCTTTAATACCAACATGGTAATTGGTTCCATCTTCAAAAGATTGGGGAACAGTTGAATCTTCAATTATTACATTACCAGCAATTGATTTAACTATTTGGAAATATCTTGCGTTAATAAATTGTGCCTTTTTAGGACCAACGGTATCAGCATCTCTATTTCTTATAATACTTGCAATACCATTGGCAAAGAAAATTTTATCTTTTTGATCACCAATTCTCTCTTTAATTGCAATTATAACTTCATCAAGGATATTATTTTCAAATAATCTTATTTCTTCTTCTTTTTTAGTGAAGAAGTATTCAATTTTAAAGAAATATGCGGGTGCAAAACCATTATTAGTTGTGTGTTCAATTGGTGCCTCACCGATTCCTAATGTATATGCGGGACCAAGATTAGCATTATATCTTACTAATACATATTTTTTCATTGGATTAGTTGGATCAGATGGCATGGTAGAAATATCAACGATTTGAGGAGGAAATATTCTATCAACTATACAATCTTCTCTAATAATCGTTTCAATAACTTTATTTACTCTGGAGGAATCCCCACTTACTAACATTTGGGCAAATTTGGTATTTAAATATGTATTATTCATGGTTCTTCCCTCCCGTTATACTATTTTATTAGAAACTACAATTATTCCATAAAATGGATTAGAACCAATTATTTCTAATTGTTTATCAGTATCTGCAATAGTATTAACTAATTTCAATTTTGCGTGTTGAGTTGAGGCATTAGGAGGAATCACTTTACAGTAAATGGAACTATTAGGATCTATACTATTATCAATATCAATTAATCCTTGACCAGTAAATTTTGAAGGAATTGTTAAACCATAAAAATATTCAGAATCGGTATTTAATAAAAGGATGGTATATACATCTTTTTTTTCTGTTAATACAAAATCTTTTGATGGATTTTTATAATAATCGCCATATAAAACTATTCCCTTTAATGTAGAAGTATTAGTATAAGGTTTTAGAATATATAAGTTATTTTCACCGATTTCAACATCATAAATATTACCCGGTATTAAATTTTCGGTTATTGAATCATCCTTAATTGCATATTTTACAATAACATTTTGAAGACCGGCAAATGTATTTCCAGACCAAATACCAAATCTTATATTATCTCCTTTATCATTGGCAATCCAATTACCAAGAGGAACTACAATATCTTGTAAAGGAAACTTTTCTAAAACTTTTACGATTTCAGGATCAAAATTTATAGGTGTTCCAACCATATCATAATTTAATGTGATTTTGGATTAAAAGATGAAAATGAGAGAATTTCTAAATTCATCGTATGCAATAATTTTACCTAAAATTAAACCATCAAACAAATCATTTGTTATCGTTAAAAATGCATATTTATGTTCCCCAATTCTTTCAATAATATTGTTTTCATTATCGGTTATAACATAATTTTTAATTGTAATAAAATAATCACTTTCCTTAAAATCAATAATTTCTCTATCTAAAATTTTAATATATCCCTCATTTAATTTATCGGAAATATTTAAAGAATAAATATTGTTTCTTTTTAAATAAAGAAAAGTTCCGAAATTATCATCAATTTTGTTAATTAAAATTGAAATTTTTTTTAAATCTTTAAGAGGATTAAATTTATTTTCCGGATATTCATATCCCATTTCGTATTGATTATTTATTTTTCTTACAACCATAGGAACACAATATTCAACGGTATCATTATTATAAGTTGTTATTTTATAATTTAGAAGAAATAAATTCCCTAAAATACTTTCCTTTATGTTTTCATTAAATTGAGAATAAAAATAATAACTATCGTTGAAAATTCCAGTAACTAAAACACCAATATAATATGGTTGAATTTTGAGATAATAAATGTTTAAAAATACGGATGGACGATAATTAAGTATTTTCATAATTATTCATAATGCAATTTATCGAATTTTCATCAAGAAGTAATAAAAGTAAACATGAAATATAATCTTCTTCGGGAACATTGGGAACATTGTTATTTAAAAATTCAAGAACGGTATAAACACAAGGACAAGTTTCTTTTTCTTCTTCCATTTGATAAGTTATATTTTCGTTATCGTCAGAAATAATAACATCTTCCTCGTCCATAAACTCACTTTTATTAAGATAATTTTTTTCTTTGTTTATTTTTATATCACCAAATGAAACAACATTTCCGGGTCCTTTATAATAAAGTAAAGAATATATATTTCCTTCAATAAATTTTTCGGCATATCTTAGAAATCTCGCATCCCATTCATTATCAACTTTAAAAGTATTAAGTGCCTTTATCATTCCTAAAATGGCAACACCTATAATATCAGATAAAGAAACTGATGTATCTATTCTTTTCATAAATCCCCTTTTTGCCTTTAAAATAATAAAATAAATATTTCCAAGAACTATCCTTTCAATGTATTCCTTCATTTTTTCTTTATCGCCAATACTTTTGTAATAGTTATATTTTTTAACATATTCTAATTCTAATTTCTTTCTTTCTTCTGGTTTTAGTTCATGAAAAAGAACATATCCTTTTTCTTTAATATAATTTTCAAGATACAAAATATATTCCTTGTCTTCTTTTGAAATGGTAAGATCAGGTGAATCATATGTTAAACGAGAAATGATTTCGGATTTCCTAATGGGAAGTTTGTTCATATGTTAAATTTTAATGAATGAATATATTTCATTTAAAATTTTTTTTATTCTATTGGTTAAATTATTATTTTTAATAGTTAATTTAAAATCCTGTGAATTCATGGTAAATGGAATAAGTATAAATGAATTATTGGTTCCATAATTTTCTTTTACGATTTTATATCCATTTTCTTTTAAAAAATTAATATAATTTTCTTGTGTATTATATGTTAAAATCAGTAATTTATCTTCATCATTTAATTCCGTGTTAAATATTTTAGTAGGAAGTGTGTAGTGTGTTTCATGTTTTTTAAATTTCGGAAGTAATTGTTCAATATAGATTTTTTTGAAATATTGATAAGAAAATGGGATGATAATTTTTATGGGGAAATCATTGGATAAAAAAAATCTTCGGATAAATAAATATTTCTTATTTCGGTTAATATTTTATCAATTTCTTTATCGTATTGAAAGTATATTCCGCCTGCAGTTAAATAATTTTCTTTTTGAATATAAAGATAAATTTTAGATAACTTCTTCAAGGGCCTTTCTTATTCTATTTAAATCATTTTCAAAATTGTGTTGAATTTTTCTTGGATTGTTATTTCTTTCATCTGTTATTGATCTAAATGAAGAATATTCTTGTATTAATGAGGAAACTTTTTTAAGTTCTTCGTTTTCTTTTTTTAGTTTATTCAATTCATTTTCTAATTTAATTGCAATTTCTTTCCAATATTGTAACTCACTTTCTTTTTTATTATATTCATCTTTTAATTGATCTAAAAGGGCATATATTTGAGATTTAAATTCTTTAAATTCCTCGTATGTCATATCATTAAATAATGTGTTGTTATTTTAGAGTTTAGAAACATTTTCACGAATAAAGTGATGTCTATATTTAGGATCATTATAATATCTTTCTATTATAATATCTATTCCTTCTGTCTTTATTTTATTCGGAGAAATATTTTTCCCCTGTTCTTTATAAATATTACTTAATATTTTTTTCATTTGATAAACACTTAATTCACTTAATCTTACCAGTTTTCCTTTATTTTTTTCTTCCTGTTTCATCGTTGTTTCTTGTTGTTTTCTTTGAAGTTCTTTTTGTTTCTTTCTTTCTTCTTCCTCTTCTTTCATTCTTATTTCTTGTAGTTTTTCCTCGTGTTCTGTATAATATCCTTCTCTTTCTAAGAAATGATGCAATTGTCTTGCATTATCTATATTTTTCACGGAAATCATTGGAAAATCATTAATCGCATTTTGAGGTAATATATTTTTCACCCTATTTCTTATTGTTCGATTTTGCAATATATCTTTTGCCATTGACATACCGTAATATACATTACTTGTATCATAAATAAAAACATGGGGATCGATATCATCAGTTATTTTTACTTTTTTATTTTCTATAAAATTGATTGCTTTATTGAGATTATTAGGATCTTTAAAGTGTTCGAGAATTTTATTCATTTTATCAAAATGATATTGTTTTTCTTCATCAGAAAGATTCATTTCATTCATTTTCGCTTTTAAAGATTTAAAGGAATTTTTTAAACCTTCTGCATTATTTTCCATTAATTTCTTCATTAATTTTTCCGTATTGACTTCATAAATATTGGTTAAATATTGATGTGTCCCTTTCGTATCTTTAATGGCATTCGCAATTTTATTAAAATCTTTATTTTTTAAACCTTCAAAAAATCTCCTATCTCCACTTTCTTTTAATTCTGACATAATATTATATAATCCTCCTTCTTTTATTTGAAAACCAACATGTTTTCCAATTCCGTCCCATATATCTTTACTAGGATCTTTCATATTTTTTAGAACATTATTTAAATTCAATTCAAATTCTTTTTCTCCAATACCAAATTTATGTTTTAATAAATCACCACTATGAAATACACTTCCAACTAATTTATCTATAAATGATGCCTCTTTTCCGAATAATTGTAAATGTTTATTATTATAATCTTCATTATGTTTCATATATTTATATCCGGCAAATCCTAATGCACCCATTATACCCAAACCGGCAAGAAGTGCCAGAACGGTTCCAGCACCTGCAGTTTTAATATTATTTTCATAATCAAGAAAATTAGAAGTTTTGTTAAGTGTATAATAAATCAATAATGGAGATAAATTAATATTGTTTTGTGGTAAATCATAAGGATTAATTAAGTGCGGTAAAATGTAAGATAAAGTATTTTCATCAATATATTCGGAATGTTTATAGAGATAATTGGCAATATATTCTTCATCATTAACATAATTTAATTCTAATAAAATATCGGAAGAAGTTTTCTTATTTTTACAATGTTTTTCATATAACTTTCTTGCCTTTCTTTCAACATTTTCATATTTATGTTGTGCGGCCCTTGTTATTGCGGCCCTTATTAAACCGCAATGATATTTTCCTGTTGTTGGATCTTTAACGGGAAATTTTCTTTCCTTTGGCATTAAAAAGTAGTGTGCCGGCATTTTTTCTCTTTCGGATTTACTTTGAATTTTTTCTTTAATAGATTTTGGAATCAATTTTTTTTCGGATTTTTTTAAATTTTTAATAATATTTTTTATTTTTTCCACTCTTCTTTCGGAATATTTTGAATACATAATATCTTGTGCGGTTTCTTTGTAATTTTTATATTCAGATGTTTTATTTAATGTTTGTTGTTCTCTTAATTGTTGTAATATTTGGGGCGGAATTAATCTTTCAATATATTTACTTTCAAGGGGATATACTTCATCTTGAACTTGTAAGAATAGAAATTTACAATAAGAATAATCCGTTACGAATGGAATATATCCAAGATTAATATTTTCATCTTGAACAGGAAGATATAATACAACATATCCAAAAGATTTATTTTCATCTATAATTACTATTTCTATATCTTTCTCAACGGGTAAATTATAAAGTATTTTATTAAGACTTGATGAGACGAGGGAATTAATATATTCAATAACTTTTTCTTGACTTTCGAAATTCATTCTAATAAAAATGTGATTAAAGTGAAATAAGTTTCGTAATAGGGAATGAAAATGGCAATTTTGGGATTAGAGGAAACTTCCATTAATAATTTTCTTATTGGTTGTTGATAAAGTTCTTTATATTTTGCGAGTCCCATTAAAGACCAGTCAACACCATACATAAGTGTTTTTTTACGATTTTCTTCTTTTGAAGGAACGGCAAAATATCTTATGATTTTTACTTCTTTGGGAATAGAATTTATTCTTATGATTCTTGCCTCGGTTTGTTTTTGTTTTTCAGGATTGGGATGCGGATCCATAATTAACATATGTGTTCCCGTATTTAAAGATATTCCTTCAATACCGGCCGGGGATATCAACATAACTCTTATTTTTCCCGAATTAAAATCTTTAACGGATTGATCTCTTTCTTCTTTACTTGCATCACCGGAAAATAAAAATGCATTAATTCCCTTTTGTTCCAATCCTTTCAATAAAGGAAGCAATCCGGCGTTTATAAATGAACCATATACAACAACTCTATTATTTTCATTTTCGGCAAGTATATTTTCAATATCTTCAATCATTTTTTTAATTTTCGGAGAATATTTCCATTCATCTTCCAATTTAATATCGGGATTTACAAGAGAAACGGAATTGGTAATTTGTCTTAATCTTGTAAAATTAACTTTAAATATTTTTTTTAATACTTCATTAGGAACGCCTTGTTGTCTTAATTTATGCAGTTCTTTAAATGATGCATTAACATAATTAACGAAATATTCTTCTTGTTCGGGAGACATATATACTTCAATATTTTCTTCAATTTTTTTGGGCATTTTATGTTTAAATGCATCAATATCGATATAATCAAAATGATTTTTAATGATTTCACCTAATTCTTGAATTCTTTTAATATTGTATAATGGAGGTATGTTTTCGATTTTAATTTTCCCTTCGGCAAGTGATTTGGCAAATCGCGATCTATCTTGTTTTTTAAACATTCTTTTTTTAATAGGTTGTATAAATTCTTGTGCAAATTGTTTGTAATTATTTCCATATGGAAATTTATCTCCTAAAAGAACATGTAAATATACACCTAATTCTTCCGGACGATTGTTGATAATACTTCCTGTTGCAAGTACTAAATTTTTTATTTTTTTGGATATTTCGAATAATTTTTGTGTTAATTTAGATTTTGGATTTCTATAATAATGTGCCTCATCAATGATAATGGTATTATAAAGACCAGAATCAACCAATTTATCACCATATTTTCTTAAAAAATCATTAGAAATGACATGTATATGATTATCATCATTAATGTTTTCTAAGTCCTTTTCGTTTAATAATTCTCTTACTTTTATTCCTTCTGACATGGTTTTAACGGTGTTGGTAAAATTTCCCATTAATGATTTTGGTGCAACAAAAATGATTTTTTTATCCGGTTCTTTCTCCAAAAGATATTTAGAAAGTGCCAACATTGAAACAGTTTTTCCGGTTCCCATAGTATGTGCAATAACATATCTTAAATTTCCATTTTTTTCATATTGATTTTTTATTTTTTCTAGGAGATATTCTTGATGAGGATGAAGAACAACATTGATTTTCATTTTAGTGGGTCCCCAAGAGGGGACCAAGAGGAAAATTTACTTTCTACCCTTCTTTCTTCCCCTCTTTCTCTTTGCTTCTGCTTCTTTTCTACTAGATTTCTTCTTTTTCTTTCTTTTTTCTTCTTCACTTACTTTTGTAGATTTTCTTTTGAGTTCCATATTTCTCACCTCCGTTTATTATTATTTTCTAGTTTTCCCTCTAGTTAGTCCCTTTTTATTTAATGGGAGGGATTGTAATTGCAGTGTTATAACCTCCACCTCTTCTTCTGGATCCAATCGGTATTTGTATTCCCAAAATAAATGATAGTATTCCTTTTATTTTATTACTATAACCAAAAATATAATAAATTCTTGATTTATATGTTCTTTGCATATCATTTTAAAATGTCATTATTGTGCGTATTTTTGATATAAATATCTGTCGTCAAATTCGGGATAATCGGGATTAGGTATGGTTCTGACGAATCCTACAATACATTGAACTTGTGCTTGAACGGTTGCGGCCTCGGCCGTCAATTGTATATGTGGAGACCAAGTCATAGGATAACATCTTTCAAGATAAAATTGTGCAATAGTCATACCGGCACCGCCAGGTATAACAAGTGAATTTCCAGGAGTATCTACAATATTTTGATATGCGATATATAAACCAAATGGATGATAAAATAATGTAGAATACGGATTAAAAAATATTCCGGCAGAATTTGGAGATAAAACGGTGGTATCAGGCATATAATTAGGTGGAAATGCATTGGGATCCAATTCATTTGTTAAACGATTATTATCTTGGTCATAAATTAAATAATATGAATAAAGTGATTTCAAGAGGGAACCTCTTACGGTAAATGTTCCCGAAAGAACACCTATCATTAAAGGCATTTGTGCAGGAAGAACATGAACCCATAAAGAACCTATTTCTCTAAATGGCATAACACGATTGGTTTGATTCATGACTTGAACAAACGATAATAATCCTATTGGAATAATATCAACTTTTGTTGCATTAGGAGGAATAATCGCGGGACCACTTCCTACAAATGAAGAAGTTCCATATACATATTCTATTGGTAAAGGCGATGATTGAACCGGTGATTGTCTCCAATCGTATGGATTTAATATATTAAACATATCTTTCTTTCATTTAATGTCATTTTTTCTTTAAAGATTTTATTTCATCTATTATCTTTTTAAGTTCATTAAGATAACGAATTAATTCTTGTCTGGTTTGTTCATTTTTAATGGAAAATACAATAAATTTTTTACGGTCTTCTCCTTTGGACATCATCAATGGTGAAAACATCATTCCTAAATGTGATATTTTTAAGTATTATACTTTTTTCTGATTGAGAATTAAAATATGCGATTTCCAAATCATTAGAATTTTTCTGTAATGTTTTTATAAATCTTTCATCAACTTTAATAAAAGTATTTTCTGTAAAATGCGTTATTCCTATTTCAATACTTGGTGCATATATTTCTATCATTTTATCATAAAATAGTTTTCTTATTCCTATGTGGTTTTCGTATTTAATTCTTTCTTTCCAATCATCAATTGTTAAATCATTTGATTGTTCTATAATCTTTTTAATTGAATATAAATTACTTAAATCTATTTTCTTTAATTTCCAATCAAAGAAATATACATCTTTATTGTCTGTTTTAATAATATCGGAAAATAATGGTTCAACAAATGGTATAATGGTTTTAAACGATTCTAATTGATAAGTATTTAAGAGATTATATGAATAATACATACTATTTATGGTATATTGCAAAGAAATTGATTTTAATATTCCGCCATATATTCCAAATCCAGGAATATTAAAATATAACGGAAATGATATATATGGTTGTTCTCTTAATGGAGTGGTAATAAATCCGATATCGGAATATGCAAAAGATCTCCAAAAATCATATAAATATTGTGAATAAACATATAACATTAATCCATATAATCCTCTATCTTTAATGATTTCATTATTGGATGTCCAACCGGAAGATATACTTAATGTTATTAAATCTTCGGTTGCAGTAAAATTAATATATGGAAGACGATAATATTCTATTGCGGAAAATTTGGTTACAAAATCGGTTGGCAATGTTGTTATATTTTCTAATTCATCAAATGTTTTGACAACTTTAGATAATGGAAGAATAATAAATAATGGAGTTGACATGATATTTAAGAGAATGGCGGTTGTTGTCGGAACACTGGAAATATAATTGAAATTAACGGAAGATTGTGCAATATCAACATTTAATAAGTTATTTTTTACGGGAAATAATTGTGGAATATAATTATTTACATTTAATGGAACAAGGGGGTAATCAAGAGACGGAATAATAGAATACATTATAATACGATTTTTATATACTTTGGGAGGAAAAACGGTTATACGATAATTAAGTAGTTGTAATAGATTGGAAACAAGTGTTCCAATACTGTATATATTTTCCTTAATATCAAAAATGGATAAATTACTTATAATACTTTTTGATAAAATATTATACATTGAAACTTTTTTAGGAAATAATATGGATTTTAATACGAAATTTCTTAATTTTGTGAAATAAACAAATGGAAATTCAACTAATTTAGTGTTTTCATTTATTTGCGATAATTGTGATATTTCCGAATCACTTATGAAATATGAAATTATACTTTCATATATTTCAAAACTTTGATAATTTAAATTACTTAAAAATATGTCTAATTTTTGTTTCAATTTATCTTTTAATTTTTGTAATTGTTGGTTATTATTTAAAACTTCATTTAATAGTGATTCTTGATCTTTACTGAGATAAACAACTCCAAAATTAGATTTTAAATCTAAACCCAATTCTTTAGATACATATAAAACTCTAGATAAATATCCTCTTAATTCGTTCTTTTCAAGTAAAATATTTTTATTTGTAAAACCGATATAAGACGCAATCGTTTTTAATAAATCATTGTTATTACTTTTCATTTTTTCTTGGAATATTTCATTTCCTATTAATAAATCAAGGGCATATAATTCTTGTTTATCCATTGATTCTAGTCTATTAATAAAATCTTGTTCCAAAAGTATATAATTTCTTATTTTTTGTTCTAAATCGGAATCAGTTTTAATATTCTTATTTTTTATGTTATTTTTCATGCACTCAATTCTATTTTCGAGATTACTTTCCTTAAAGGCGATTTTACCATTTTTATCCTGATAACATCCTATAATATCAAAATTATATTTTTTTAATTTATCTCGTTCTTGTTTTAGATTATTATACGACTCTTCCAAATCTAAATCGGGATATCTAATAGAAAGATTTTTTATATATTTCCCAATTTTATCAATATTTTGAAATATGATAAATTGTGAAAATCCATATGCACCAGAATTATTTAATTTTCTTTGATTTAATCTAAGAGAAGTTTCTCCCGCCCAAATACCTAAAATAATTTTCGCATTATCAGTTAATTGATTTTCATTATCTAATAATCCTGCATTTATTAAATCTTTATTTAAAAAGGAATTTCTATCTTGAATATAAGGAAGAATACCATACAATCTATTTACAAGTATTTTCTTTTCATAATCTTTTATTTCATTACTTAAATCCGTTTCGGTTATAAAAAGATTTCGCACAAAATTTTTAAATTTCACATCATCATTAATGATACTTTTTATTTCACTAACAAAACTTTCAAATTCTTTATTATTGTTGTATAAATATTGTATTCCACTTTTGTTAATAACATAATATAAAGTATTTTCAATATCTCCTCCGTAAATCGGTTTGAATAAAAGAGAATTTATTATATCATCGATAACGGTATCAATTTTTTCTATAATAACTTCTTTTTCTTTTGATTTGTTTATAACATTATAATAATTAAAAAATTCTGAAATGTTTAATTTTTTGTTTATAAAAAATCTTGATGTTTTATCTCCGGTTTCAATAATTCTTAAATTTGAAAGTGATATATAAAAAGTGTTTTCATCTATTTCTTCTGTTGTTAAAAAATCATCAATAGAAAATTGAGGACAAATATCTTTTAAAGTTAAATTTTTCCTTTCTTCTGTTTTTAAAATACTTGTATCAAAATTTTCATTATGTTGTAATTGTGAATCCCTTTTGATGTCAATAGTGTATGCACCTATATGAACTAATAATTTTTTGAATACTTGTGATATATCTTTCGTATCTAAAGACTCTAAAAATATTTCTTGAATTACTTGTGCAAGATTTTTTTGAAATGTTGTTGTATATAATCCTAAATTTAAATTTTTGTATAAATATGTTGTTGTTTGCATTAGTAAATAATTTAATATATCGACGGCCATTAATGTTATATTACTTGAACCGGGTTGATGTAATCCTATTTGAACATTAGAAACAACACCAATAAATTTTATAACTTCTTTATTATCTAATGGATGAACATTCTCTGAAATCATTTTTTCCGTCGCAATGACAATAGGCGAAAAGTAAAGTATTGACATGAATTCCGATAATTTTAAAGTTTCATCGGGCGATTTAAATAATGGTGGTTGTATTTGTGCAACCAATTGAACACCATCAATATTTTTAAACATCATATCTCTAGTATAAGTAATAGTGAAATTGGCCGGAACAAATACATTTTCAATATAAAGATAACCATTTATAAATTGAAGTTTGGGAGGAGAATTATATTGACTTGGATCGGAAATTTGAATATATTCCATCATGCGAATTTACTTTTGTTTTCTAATTCAAGGGGAGGTTCTAATCTTTTCTTTTCTTCTTCGGTTAACATATGAATATCAAATCCTTCGGAAACAATTTCTATAAATTTTTTCTTATTTACAATATTTTCATATAAATCTCTTTGAGAGTTTCTTGATATATATCTTATGGGATCATCAACGGGAATGATATTATTAATTTTAGATGGATCGAAAGGAGAATAAAGTATTCTTGTTAAAAATCCGTCCATTCTGGCAATTAAACCGGAAGATTCTGCCTCATCTCCCGTTGCAAATGAAATAGGATAAATCGTTAAAATTAAATCTTCATATTCAAGAAATAATGCACTATATTTTTGTATTAATTTTGTGCCTCTAAGACGATTGAAATATTGATATATCATCATTATTTTTCCGTTAACATTAATGGTATTTGGTAACATCATGGTAATAGATACTTGATATAAATTACTGCCCCAAAATTCAATATATGGTATGGTTGAGTTGGCAGAAATAAATACGCCAAATCTTTCTGGAAAACCGTAAGATATACTCCTTATAAAAACTTTATCAATAGGACCAAAAATATAATTTTCTTTTAATTCAAGTAAATATTCTTTTAATTTATTAATATTTTTATCGTTTTTGTTTTTAATACTTTCAATTAATTTAGAAATTATTTCGGGAATTAATAAAGTATCAATAAGTTGTAAATTTTGATTTTTAGTATATGTTTGAATAATATTATTAAAAGTTTGTTCTAGACCGGTTTGATTAACTAAATTCTTAACTTGATTAATAATATATGCAACTCTGGCAGGGAATAATGAAGTCCACATTCTACAATAACGATTGGCATAATGTTTTGGTATCATTACAAGTAAATCATAAGGATATTCTTGATATAAAGAAGAAGAATCGGGAAAAAATCTATTTAATTTTTGAACATTTTCACCAAAATTTATAATCAAATTGGCAAGTGAACGCCTCGATACCCTCTTATTAATTTCTTCTAAAAAATCATTAAAATTATTTACAAAATTCCTTGTATTAGTATCTTCTTGGAAATCAAAATCGATCATATTTACAAGTAATTATATAAATCAACAAGTGTTTCTAATATATCTATAATATCAGATTCAGTAAATTCGGAAAGAGAAAGAAAATTTTTTATATCTTCTTTAATCCAATTAGGTATTCTATCTTCCGGAATTTCCTTTATCTTATTAAAAAAATCTTCATTAATTCCATTTTCTTTCATAAATGTTATTAATTCTAAATAAAATGCAATTCCCCCAATTTTATTCATCATATAATCATGATATTGAAATATTTCCGGTTGTAAAAACTCAATTTTATCGGAAGTATATTCTTCTAAAACATTACCTGATACAAATTGTATAAAGTAATATAAACGGTTTCTTAATTGTTCAATTAAGTTTTTCCACACTTATGTTAATGTGATATGACATTTGTAAAAGAGTATGGTTGATATTGACTTACTTTTTGAACACAGAAATATACAAGATATGAAAGATATCTGTTCGGATTGTAAATTATCCGATATAATTGCATTTTTTATAGAAAATTACGAAGACCAATTGCACATGAAATATTTTTATTTTACTGAAAGATTTATATACGAGTTATTTGCGATTATTTTAATTATTATGTCTTATTTCGATCTAAATTTAGATTGGAGAGAGGATTTGGATAAAAACGAAAAAGAAAAAATAAGATTATTAATAGAGGGTATAATTCATAAGTTAAATATTTTATTATCCGCAAGTGTTAATAAAACACTTAATGAAGACAATGCATTTAATATTATTATGAATTTGATTTATGATTTAAGATTATTATCTAGTTATTTTGAATCTTTAAATCTTGAAAACGAAAAAATTGATGATTTTATATTGGAGGGGATATCTTCGTTTCCTTATTTAGATTTGTGGGGAAAGAAAGAGGCGGAAAAATATATTAAACTTTTAAATATTGCATTAGAAAATAAATAGATGAAATTTGTTCAAACAGGATATTTATACCATAAAAATCGTAATATAGGATATTCCGGATATAATATATTTACGGAAATATTTATTCCCGAACAAGTTGGTTTAAAAATACCTATATATGCCGGAAGATTTTTTATTATTAATCCTTTTAGAGGAATGATAAATAATAAATTTTTCGGTTCAATGATAACGGTTAATGGTGATAAATTTAGTATAATGTTAGATGAATCGTATTTGTTAAATTGGAATGATATTAAACATTTGTGTTTATTATGTGTTGAAGGAATGGATTATAAGTATTTTTTAAGACCGGAAGATAGGAATTTTAATATTAAAGTTATGTTTTTGGAACCGGAAGAAATCTTTCTTGTCCCCAAACATGAAGAATATTTTTATGATTATCCTCAAAATTTATATGATAAAATAACCATAAGAGACGGATATTATTCTTTGGCGAAAGAAAATGAAGAATATATTGGATATTATGTTGGTTATTCGGAAAATTATGATTGCATTGCAATCAAATTAAGATCCTAAACAATTTTGTTTTAATAAATCAATTTTTCTACTCTCACTTTTAATGTTATTTATTTTCTTTATAATGTTTAAAACAGAATCGATGTTAATATTTAATTTAAATTTGAGAAATTGAAATAATTTATCTTGCATTTTTAAATATTTAATAAATGCATCGTTTATAATATCATCGCCCTTATTTATTATATCAAGATAGTATTTAGAAATCGGAATTAATTTTTCATCTAATGGTATTTGATAACATTTCAATATTTTATCTAAATTTAAAAATGAAACTAATGGATTTTCTTGTTGAAATATTTTTTGAATTTCACCGTTAATAATATTATTTACGATATTAAAATCCGATATGGATTTTATTAAATTGTCATAAAAATTAACATAATCTTTGATAAATGGAATATTGTTTAATATGAAAAATTCTGATAACATTGTGGTAATATAAGAACGAATAATTTTTAATGAATTGATTTCTTGTTGTATGGTATTACATTTTAAAGATTTAATATTATTTTGCATATTACCAATATTCCATTTATAAAAATCTTCTTGTTTTTTGAATTCTTTGATTAATCTTGATAGTTTAGAGAAATTCGGTACTTTAAATAATTCTTTTGATTTTTTATTAAATTTTAAGTTTTTTAACAAGTTTTTTAATATTTCCAATTTTGAACACATAATGAAGATATTATCATTCCATTCTAATAATGAGTTAATTAAATTGATTATAGTATTACTTACAATGTTATTAATTTTCATTTCTTTAACATTAAAATTTAAATTGATATTTCTTATGTTATTAATAAGTGTTACGATTTTTGAATATAAAATGGTTAATTTTGCCAAAATTTCTCCCAGTTGTAATAATAAAATTAAATTTGGTAAATCTTCTCCTTTAACCGATAAACACAAATCTTTATAAACATTTTCAATAGTATTTGATATCTGATTGATATAGGAAAGATTTTTGTTTAATACTAAACCATTTTGGATACGATTTAAAATTTGTTTATTTTTTATTATTTTTGAATAATATTTGTCTATTTTCCCTTTTTTGGAAAGTTCTTTTTTTAAATTAATGCATAAATTGTATGTTTGTAAAAGTAATTGAATATATTCATCAATTAACTGATCTAATAAAATTAGATTAAAATAAATGGAAATAAGTTCATAAAGTAGTGGTTCTTTAGTTAATGTTTGTAAATAAGATAAAATTATATTTCCGTTATATTTTAAGATACTATCAAGAAGATAAATATTTTGCGAAATATAATTTATGATATTATTATCAATTTCGTTTTCTAAAAATATATTTGAAAATATATCACTTACAAGATATTTTACAACATTATATATTTGTTGTTCGGAAAGATTTTTTACACTTTCGGTAAATTCTTTTATGGTTTCTATACATGAACAAGAATTAAAATTCATAAATTAAATTATTCTAGAGGAGGACCACTATTATCAACTGTTGCAAGTATTAAACCATATTTTTTGCCACCTATAACATAAAATAATGCATTTTTATATGTCATCATACTTAAAACATTAAACGGTTTAATTTCGATCTTTCCTTTTAACTCATAAATCATATTTCCTATTTCGGGAGGATTAGAATATGTTTTTTCATATTTTACTTCATCAAAATATTGTCTATTAACGGTTAAAACAACAAAATAATTATCATTTCCAATGGTAAAAGTTATATCATTATCCAAAGATACTTGAACTAATACTTCCCTATTTACATCTTGTGGTAAGTCAATAAAAAATGATGGATGTATGGGGAATATTGCACTTCCTCTATAAACTTTTATTGTATTACTATTTATTTGTTCTACTTTTAATTCGTTTTCTAAAAAACAAGAACCGGTAGATGATATAACTCCATAATTTTTTACAAGATTATCCCATATTTTTAATGCATGGTTTCCATAATTGATTGAAAATGATTGAAAAAGTTTCAAGAGGTTAATTTTAATTTTATCATCGTCCGATTTATAAAAGAACATATTCTACCACTCCTTTTTATTAAAAAATTTATATTGTATGTAATAAAACATGAATAATATTAAGAGTGTAAAAATGGAAATAATATCAATTATAAAGGGTTTTCTTATCATACTAAAATTTTAAAGTTATTCCTAAACCATAAATTATATTTTTATCAAAAGGATTATAACCGATAGAAATAGAAGGATTTAAAAAACCATATGATTTAGTCAAAGTGAAATATAAAGTTCCGTTATTAAATAAGGATATATTAAAAAGAAAATTTTCTTTTTTATGGGGAGAAAACTTAATTTTATAATATAATGAATTAACATCAAAATATGCGGCATCAAAAGAAAGAAATATATTTTTATCTTCATATTTGTATTTTGTTAAATTTATCGGATAATAAAAAGTATCAATTTTTATTTCTTTTTGATTTATTGTATCAACTTTAACAACCGGAATATACACTTTCTTTTCGGTTTTAATCGTATCAACTTTATATTCAACAATTTTATTTTCAGTTATGTAATTTTTTGGTTTTTTAAGAAGAAAGGATATCAATAATAAAATTACTATCCAATAAAAAATATGATATTTTAACATTCTTTTTAAAAATGTCATATAAACACATTTTAAAATGAAGATGATAACAAGAATTGACGAAAGAGTAAAAAGAAAAATAGAAAAAACAATTAAAAAAAGAAAAACAAAAAGAAAGTTATCTCCTATAACTAATTACAAAAAATCGGCACCAAAATATAATGTAGAAATAGGAGATAAAAAATACTTAAAAATATTTAAATCCCTTAAAAATAAAAAAGTATTAAAAAATAATACTGGAAGAAATTATTATATTCGTCAATTAATAGATGCATTAAAACAAAAAGAAGGATAAAATGAAATTTGATTTTATACAAGATAGTATTAATTCTTTTTTAACTCTTCTTTTTAAATACATTAACTTAGATGTATCTTTATCAATAGTAAACGACGATAAAAATAAAAATGGTTTATATAATATCGTAATTTCTCCTTTATGGAGCGCGAAAGAGGGGAAAATTGACTGGAATATTAGAGTAACAATTAATCAAGTTGTTGTCAATCCTCTACCAAGTATGAGGGTATTATATGATGCACCACACCAAAAAGATATAGTTGATAAAACGGAAGGATTTAAGGAAATATATTATTCGGTTCCCATAACAACAATAGTAATTTTTACTTTAATATTTGATACGGCAACATTTCCTTCTTTAATAACTTTATATGAAAAATTATCTGCGGTATTAATTTTACATAAACCGGATCTTATTGCATTAGGAAAATTGAAAGATTTAATTATTCAATTTGCACCAATATATACCAACAATATTCCTAATTTACAAGTTAATATACAAATGGTAAAAGATTATATTATTACACTTTCAACCGATTATAGATTATTAGGAACTATTGGAGAAGTTAGATATCAAAACGACATTTAAAGAAGATGGAAAATAAAATATACGACGAAAAAAATATTAATAGAGAAAGACATGATAATCTAAGAAAATCAACCAATGAACACAAAAAACAAATAGTTGATTCTTGCGGAGATTGCAAAAAAATTAAAGAATTGTTAAAAATTTTGGAAGAAAAAGAAGAAGAAGAAAATATTATAACAAGTAAAAGTAGTGATGTTAAAATTTCCGCGATAAAAAAAGAAGAAAATTTAGAAGAAATATATGAAAATTTAATAAAAACTTTTTTTAAGAAAAAAAGTTTGGAGGCAATTAATAACAAATATATTGTAATTAATCCGTTTAGTGAAGAAGATAAAAAATTTATAAGATTAATATCAAAATTTTCACATATTATTCCCACAAAAATTAAAATTCATAAAAATGAAGATCCCATAGATGTATTTGAACTAAAAATAATGTGGGATAGGGCAGAAGAAAAAATGAAAAAATTTAAGAAAACACCTAAAAAATATCGTTTTTTAATTATACCTACGCATTTATCTTTGTTATTTTATGGTAATTTAACCAAAGAAAATATTAAAGAGGCAAAAAAATTAATTAATAAAACAGAGGAGAATATTATTAAAGAAAACTTGGATAAAGTAGCATCTAATGTTGGAGATATAGTTACTATGGCAACTTTTGCTTTTTCCCCTCTTTTAATTCCACTAATTGCCCGCGGGATAACGCCGCATCCCAGTAAAATATCTTTATCTTGGTGGCAAAGATTTAAACAAAACATATATGATAAATATGAAAAAGTAAAATCAAAAATTGTAGAAAATAATGAATTTGCTAGAAGATTTATAGAATCATCGTGGTGGCATAAATTTATGGACAAACATTTTAACGAAAGAAAAAAGGAATATAACAAACAACTATACAAAAATATTGCACTATTAATATCGGGTATTAATTTGGCAAAAACAATTTATGATTTATCTAGATACCAACCAATTGACATAAGGGGTGCAATTGAAACAGAGACACAATTTTATAAACAAAGTAATTTAAAAGAAGTGGGACACATTTCAAAAGAAGTAATGGAGGGATTTCTTGAAAGTGTTCATCAAGGTTTATCTCAAATAATACCTCAACATTATTTAAATTTATATAATTACTTTGATCATGTGATTGCACCACCACTTGAATTGTATAAATCAAGTAAAATAGAAGAAGAACTTAAAAAAATACCATTTCACAAAAAAATATTTTTAAGTTTTTGGGGAACAATATTACATGGAACACCAAATCTCAAAAAAATAGCAAATAAATTAACTAAACAGGATGTAGAAAAAACAAAACATCAATTAAAAGTATTGGCGTCGTTATTAACATTAATGTATGCAAACAATATTGAGTCATTTCAAAATATACCAAAATATTCATATAGTGGTTATATTAAAAATCTAGAACCTAAAATAGAACAAACGGTTTCTTAAAAATTAATTAAACGATTAATTTCAATAATTTCTTTTAAGTGTTTTTCTAGTTCATTTTTATTAATATTCGTTTCTTGTGATAAAATATTAATATTGGTTGTTTTATGTTTGCGAATATTTTTGATTATTTCCAATTTTATCGGATCTTCTTGAAAATATGCCTCTAATATATCAAGTATAGGAACAGAAGTCGATTCAAAAAGTAATTCCTTTGTATCAATTTCATCACTATCGGTGTTTTTCTTTTCCATGTTAATAATATCAGTTTTTAATATATCAATTATATTCTTTACTCTTTTTTTATTTAAACCGGTTTTTAAAGAAATATGATTGATATCATCTTCTGTAATTAAATCAATATCTTTTCCCATTTCATTAATTACATCTTGAACTTTTCTTAAATCCCTTAAAGTTGAACGGGGGATTTGAAATACATATCCTTCCTGTTCCATTATGGTTATGAATTGTTTTCCTTGATTATGTAAAAAAGTTTTCCAAGAAACATTTTTATTAGGATCATATTTTTTCATACTATCTTTTACAATCTGTTTTAGAATAAATTTAATAGTATGTGGAGAAAAAAATTTAGTATAGTGTTTTCCGTATATTTTATATAAGTATTCTATACTTTTTTTCTCATCGAAAGGAAGATCTTTTTTCATTTTAAAAATTTCTTAACCGGACAATCTTTAATGTCGCAATATATACAATGTAAGTCTATTCTAAATGACAAGTTATTACCATTGATAATATTTTTTACGATATTTATATATTCCGGTTTTAATTCATCCCGGTATATTTCAATATCATCTTCTATGGGATTAATGGCAATTAGAGAAAATTTTTTCTGATTCAAAACATAAGTATAAAAATAGATTTGATATTTGTAGATTTCAATTAATTTTTTGGTTGGTATAAAAGTTGAATATTTTAGTTCTATTACTTCATCATTACAAAGAAAATCGCATTTTCCTATAACATCTTGATATAAAATTTTAAATTGTCTTTGACATCCTTTGTAATATTTATCATAAAAATAGTGTTCAACTATTTCACCAAATTTAATAGAAGAAGTATAATTACGGATTTCAATATTTTGACTTAATATTTTATTTTCGACCTCTTTTTTTATAATTTCTAAATCAACATTTTCAAAAATTTGTTTTATAATATCCTTGTATTTGTTATAATTAAACTTAATGGGACATATAATATTAGATGCATAACGCATAATAACATATTATTTTTTCTTTTTCTTTTGCGGTTTATTTTCTTCTTCCTCTTCTTGTTGTTGGAGTTGTGATTGTTGTATTAAATAATTTTCAATGATTTCATTGAAGTTTTTAGTAACTAAATCACTAAAATCAGTTAAGTATTTTAAAAGATTTTGTAATCTTTCATTAGATATACCACTATCCTGAAATTCATTAAATATCATTAAAGTTGCAAGGGATTTTCTTATTTCTTTTAGTATGAAATAAAGTTTAATAATACTTTCACCATTTTCTATAATACTTAAAACATTGGTTATTATTTCTGCAAATTCGGGATCAATTTCTTGTATTTGTTCTATTTGTTGAGATAATACTGGTAATTCATGACTATCGAATATGGGTTCAACATCATCGGCATGTTTTTCATTTAAATCATATTTCAAAATAGGAAAATTATGATATTTGAATACAATTTTATATTCATTATTCCTTTCTAATATATCAAAATCGGTAAATGAAATTTTATATTCTCCCAGTTTTTCTAATTTTTTCATATTATTATCAATTTCAACACTTAAATGCGAATTTATGTTTTTATCGGTTTTAATGAATAATACTTTATCATCTTGAACAACTTTTATAACATCATTAATGAATTCTATTCCGTTTCCAATAAGAGGTCCATAGTGTATATCTTTAATATAGTTTGGATTATATTTAACTATCAATCCTTGTTCAATATTTCCATATTTTCTATTCAACATAAAATTACTTAAAATTAAATCTTCTCCATATTTGTAAGAACCGGAATTATAATCATAATATAGTGGAATAACCTCAAAATGATCCGATTCTTCAAATTTAATAACAAAATCCTTGTTTTTATTTAATTCAATTTCTTTATTTATTTTACTGTTTAGTAAAAATTGAGATGGTTGAATGTTTTCGGAATATTTAAAAAATGAAAATGGATTATCTGTATTTTCTTTAAAATAAGTAAATGGAATATTGTTTAAAGTGTCAATTGGATCAATAAAAGAAGATAATTTATTATCATAATAATCACTTATATTTTTCAAGTGGATGATATTTAAGTTATCAAAATCGGTATTAGAAGTAATGTTATCTTCAATTAATCTTATATAAGAAGAGAATTTTTTATTAATATAAAATTGTCCATTTTCTTTATCAATTTCTAATAAATCGGATATGGGTATATTGTCTTTATAAATTCCATATCCTTTTATTGAAATCTCAATGTCAATATCATCTGATAATTTATTATTGTTAATTTCTTTTTCTACTTGAATATTTTCTCCTTCTTTAATATAACGGTAAGTATTATTGTTTATTCTAATGATTAATTCGGCATTTTTAAAATCATCAAGTATTTTAGGATATTTGTCAAAACCATAAACGGTTAATATGGAATATGTTAATGGATCAAGATTAATTTCGTATAATTTATTGTCTTTATAATAAGTGTATTTGTTATTTGAAATGTATGGATTACTTTCTTTGATTTTTAATATTCCTTTTTCTCTTACTTCATTAAGTAATTCAGATACTTTTTTATCGTCATGGGCAATATTATATTTTCTTAATATTTGTTTTGCGTTTTCTATTACACTCTCTTCAATATCGGTATCATCAATAACATATTTTTTATTTTGATTAACATCCACGAAAAAGAATTTATTATCATAATATCCCATAGATAATTTTGTATTTTGTTGATTTTTCTTAAATTCTTCTATTGGTTGATAATATATATCATATAGTTTATTTTTATCATAAATTAACATATGATTTTTATCTTTATAAATTGCATATTTGATCGATTTTAAATCAGGAAGAAGTTTAAGATTACTTAAATTGATTTTAACTTTCGGAATGGTTATTTCATTTATTTCCTTAAAAGTATTTTTATCAATGAAAACACCATATTTATCATTTTTAATTTCAATAAGACTATTTTCAAAATTTAAATTAGATGTTTTAATATAAATATTGTGTGTTTTGATTTCTCTGGTTATTTTTACGGGTTGACCAATAGAAGATTGTAATGTTTGGGATAATTCTTTGGAATGTTTTCCGGGAAGTGATAATATTCTTTTGATATAATTAGGTAATTGATTAATATCGGAAATTTCGTATTGTTTTACTTTACTTAATTTACCATTTTTATATGTTTTATATTCAAGAATATATTTAGATGGATCTTGGGGATGTAAATTTAATGTTAATTCAATTTCATGTCTTTTGGTTGTTTCCTTTGCATGTATTATACTTTTATTTCCTATATTTTCTTGAACAGTATCTTCATTGATTTTAATAAGTGAATATTTCTTGAATTTATCATTTTTATAACTATATAATGGATTTAAATAGTTTTCTTTTAAATGGTATATAATATCTTCCGATACTTTAAATAAAAGTAAATTTTTATCAATTAAAAATGCATATTCATCATCGGATACTTTTACTAATTCCCATAAATTAGGTTTATTTTCCGGAAGATATACCGGTAAAAAGAAATATTTATCAAGATAATATTTATCTTCTGCAATTTTTATACTTCCTTTATTATCTATAAATTTTTCCGCATATTTTACTAAGTATCCATCTCTATCGAAAAGTAATATTCCGTATTGAAAATTAAGTGTATTATTAATTAAAGAAGATGTTTTTTGATTTTCGATAATTAATCTTACATCTGTTATAGGAAATTTTTCTATAACTTCGTTAGTAGTATTAATCTTTTTACAAAATCCTTCTTTATTTAAAAGTATTTTATCGAAAAGTGAAAAAGATAAGTCTGAATTGAGATAAAGTTTCATACAACATAAAATGTCGTTATTTTATTCTTCCTTTCTTCTTTTTCTTTTTTAAAAAAAATTCCGCAAGTTCTTTTGAAATTGATTTTAAAAATATTTAATTAACATTATTTAATTTTTAATTTTTCTAGTATCTTTTGTATAGGTGATTTTTGTTCTTCTTCCGGATGCATTGTTTCAATAACTTTAGTCATTCTTTTTTTATGTTTTTCTATTTCTTCTTTTTTCAATCTTTGTAATTCATGTTCCCTTTCTTCTATATAAGGTAATATATATTTCTCATAATTTTCTCTTGCTTTTTGTTTAATATTCTCATATCTTGTATTATTTATCCAATTTTCATAATGATTTTTTATTTTTGTTAATGTTTCGGGATCATCTATGGTTTTAAGGAAATGATCTTTGAATTCATTATATATTTTATTTTCTCTAGAACCGGGTTTTAAAAAAGGTTTTCGATACGATAGAACTTTATCTCCCATTATATTTTCGGGATGAAATATACTTAAAATAGTATTGTGATAAAGATTCTTATCTATATCTTCATATTCATTTAAACCCAATTTTTTATTAATTTTTTTCATAATTATAAAATAGTTAAGAAAATTTATATGATAACTATCTGGTTCGCCAGTTATATACTTAATTCGATGCTTATAGTTTTCTAAAAATACATCTTTAAGATTTTTTCTCATTATTTGGAGTTTCTTTTTATCTTGTATTTTTTCAAGTTCATTAGAAACATGTTTATAAAAATTTATATCATTAAAATTTCTATAAAAAGGATAATCTTCATATTTTCCTTCTTTCCATGCATCCATAAACTCATCATGAAAAGGTTTAGATAATTCAAGATAATCTGAACTTTCTTTTTTGTTTAATAAAATATTTTTTAATTTTATTAAATTCATATCATTTTAAAATGTCTTTTTTCTTTGTATTTCCTTTATTCTTAAATCAATTAAAGGTTCGATTTTCTCTTTATAAAATTTTTTAATATAAGGTACCCCTTCTTTCATATCTTCTCTGTGTTTTTCAAAATAGTTAATATATTCTTCATATTTATTTTTTAATTCTTTTAAAGTATCGATATCATCTATATAATCTATTGATTTAGAGAAAGACTTAAGGCGTTTCTCTTTATAGGAGGAAATTTTACCTTCTTTAAATTTTGGTAAATAAATACTATCTAAATCAATAAAATGTCGAGGATGATATAGTTCTAAAAAAGTTTTATGAAAAATTTTTTTATCAATTCCATCATAAGGGTCTCTTCCTAATCTTTCGTTAATTTTTTTTCTAAAAACCAAATATCCGTTTAAAAGACGGGCCTTATGCTCGGTGTCTCTAAGACTATTTAAAATAAAATCTCTTTTTAAATCTTCTTCTAATGAATTGGGATACCAATGTTCTTTCATTCTTTTTTCCAACATTTCTAATTCTTTATCCGATAAACTATCTATGACATTAGCAAAATGACTAGGATGATAAATATCTTTAGAAAATCCAGAAACAAATTCGTGTATTAAATCATACTGCTCTTCTCCCTTTCCTTTTATAAAATCTTTAAGAAATTTTAATTTTGCTTCTTTTATATTTTCTAGTATATTTTTTAATTCTAAAAGTAACATAACATTATTAAATGTGCTTTGGTATTTCTAATTTCTGATCCGTATATGCAAGAAAAGGATTTAATGTAAAAGTATTATATACCGCAATATGATGTACATATGATTCTCCCTTTTCCAATGATTGCATAATACGATTCATTACTTTATTAACATCTATTATTTCTTTATATTTGTCTAAATGTTCAACAATATCATTTAAATTATTAAATTCTCCTTGTGATAATGTAAATATTTTTTGAACATGATGATTAGGAAATTTTTCATCTGGCATGTATGTTTCACCTATAACGAATAAACGATATTTAACTTTATTTCCTTCTTGTATGGGAGTAAATACAACATGTATTTTATCTTTTTTATTAAATTCTTTTTTGTCAAGTATTTTACTAGGATCTCCTTCGTATATTCTATCAAAATTATTTTGTGAGTATTTGATTAACATTATTTTTGATATTTACTAATTATCTTTTCTGTTGATAATCTATCATAATATTCGCTAAAAATTGCCGTTTTATAGTTCTCTAGTATATTTTTCAATTCCAAAAGTACCACAACATTATTAAATGTGTTTTTTAGTTTCTTCTATAATAGAAGATAATATATCTTTTTCATTTATATTGTAAAGTTCTATTCTTAAATCAAGTATAATAGACAATTTATCATTAGTTGATAAAAATTTAGTTTTTACATTATTTTCAAGAAGAAAATATTGAGAAAGTATATTACTATCAATTTTTAGAATTTTAGATAATTCGTTTAAATCAATTATAATTTTTCCATTTTCTAATTTAGATTTTAATGTTATGGAACTGAATTGGTCTCTTTGTAATTTCAAGAGGGCATATTTCTTTCTTAAAAACATACTGACTTTACTTTTAATAACGCCATTTTTTCCGATAAATGTATCAAAATTATCAATAATTTCTTTAATATCACTACAAATTACATCTTTATAGGGAAGTTCATTTAAAAATTTTTGAATATATTTGTTTCCGGTTTTTTTATAATGTTTCTTAGTATAGAATTGAACAATACGATATATAATTTTATTAATATATTCAAGTATATTTTTATCTGATATTTTATTTTTAAAATCTTGATTACAAACTTCGCAGAAGAAATCTAACATACAATGAAAATTTTAACGGATAAGATGAATATTATTTAAAAGATACCATTTATGTTGATAAAGTTCTTGTTCGGCCTCTTGTTGTAATTGTTCTCCAATAGAAATATAAAGTTGCATTTTCATTTCAAAATCATTGACTTCTATGGCATCACCTATACTTGCGGCATTTTGCATATAATATAATCCTTTCTTTTTTAATAAAATACCAACAGTTAATTTTAAAAATGACCATTTAATTGCGGGAAGTGGTATAACGGGAAGAAAATATGTTGTCTCGTATAATGATTCCCATCTTGTTGATGCCTCTCTTAATGCATCACATATTTCATCATTAGAAAATTCGGTTCCATCCGGATTATAATGCAAATATCTTTTAGAAGGAATATCTTGGAGATATTTTCTAACTTCATCAATATATTGATTAAATCTTCCACAGTTATACATTATTTTCAAATGTGATTTAAAAAAAATAAATGGTTTTTAAAAACATGATAAGGGACCCGAGAGGGTCCCAGAAGATTATACTTCAAACTCAATTTCATTTCTTTTACTCTTTACTAATTTTCTCAATTTTTCAATGTTTTTAAATAAGGATACAAAAAATTCATTTTGAGTATATTCTAATAAATTAGTATTAGATATTTTATGATTTTTTATATAATCTATGGATTTTTCATATGAATTGAATATTTCCGAAAATATGTTTAAAAATTCATCAATATTTTCAATATCGTATCTATCTTTTACATAATCAATAATTTCATCTTTGTAATAGTTGAATAAGTATTTGTAAATTTCTAACCATTTGGGAACATATAATCTTGAATTAATTTCTCTGAAAAATACATCAATTATAGTTTGTATATTTTTAACTTCATTACTTTCCGTTAATGAATCAAATACTCTCAATATATTTAATGATGATAATGAAAGTATTATGTCTTGATAACCATCTTTGATATGAGTATCTACAAAATGTTTAATAACATCCAAGTGGTTTTGATCAATTCGTTTCAAATCCAATTCTTTTATCAATTTTAACAATACGGGATGATATTCATATTCATTATTATTTTGATTTCTTTCTAGTATGAAAAATGTATTTTCAAATAATTTTAATGATTCAGTAAATGTTTTAATATATTTAGAAAGTGATAATTGTAAATCATATATATTTGATTTAAATATTCTATTATTTTCATAAACACGAGATATTATAGATAAAATTTCATCAAGGAATGATTTATTTAATTGTTTAGTATCATATTCTTTTGTTAATATTGAATTTAGTTTTACAATATCAATATAAACATTATGTAATATTGAACCGATATTAAGGAATATATCATATGAATCATTTAGGAATTTGTGCATTACAGATAATATATTATACCATGGTTGATATTTTTCATTATCTTTAATTTTTTCTAAAATAAGTTTATAACTTTTTAAATAAAGTTCTTTATTATCTCTTACGATATCTAATACTTCTTTACGATAAGGAATAATAGATTCATCTATAATAGTTTTCTTTGAATAATCATGAACATTATTATAAAATGTTATTATATGTTCTTCGGAAATTTTTCTTTTGTTTAGGATTTTTTGTTTAGTTGAATAGATTTTATTAACATATTTTATGGCAAATTGGAATAATTGATATAAAAATGTTGAACGATATTTGTATTCATCGGCGGCATTTTCAATATCAATATCAAAATGAATTAAAAATTTATTGTAATAATTGTTTAATAATCCTGTGATAACATAAGAATATTCATATGTGCATTGTATAATTTCTTTGAAATAATTAGATATAATATTAACTTTCGTTTTTTCTTCTTCTGATAATGGAATTTCTTTTAATATTTGATAACTTTCTTTTTCAAATTCCTCTATTTGAGAAATATCATAATTGGGTTCTTCAATTCTAATAATATTTTTATCCTCATTTATTTCACTTATTGTATTAATATTTGTTGTATTATTTTCTTCGTTATTATTGTTGTTATTATCATTATTATTATTGTCATTTTTATCTTCTTTTTGATTTTTCTTTAGTGATAAATCATTCAATATATGTTCTTTAAGTGAATTAATAACATAATTCATATTTTCAATTTCAAATTTGATTTTTTCTATTATTCCTTTATTGATGAATTTGTTATTTTTAACTAAATTCAATATTTCTTTTACAGATTTTAGATAACGAATATAATGTTGTATATACAAGTGATCAAGTGGTTCATCAATATCGTTATAATTTATTTCAGAATGATAACTATTGATGTATAATTGAAAATCATGTAAATATTCGGGTAAATCATAATTTCTTATTTCTTTAATAAAGTTATTAAATTCATCCCAATTTTTATTTTTAATGGAATTATTCCATAAATCAATTATTTTTTGAGATGTTTTATAGAATTGATTAAACCAGGTTGATACATAAAATTTGGGTTTAAATTCTTCAATTCCTAATTCTTCAAATATGAATGTTTTTATGACGCCCCTTATGAACTTAATTTTATTTCCCTCTATAACATCATGTGTTTTTTGTATTTCCTTAAGGTCTCTTTCTGTCATGGTACCCTCCTTTGAAGTTTTCATATCGTATATTTTTATATTTTTATTTTCTTCTTGTGTTTCTTCCTTTAATTTTTCAAACAAATTAATATTATATCCTATGTGGTTAAGAAAATGTTTAATTTTTTCATAAATATTAATAACATATTCCGGAATTTGATTTATATCTAATACTTCAAGTGTAATTTTATCGGATAAATTGTAAAATGTAATTTCATCAGGATTTTTCATTTTATATGGATATCTCACATTTATTAATATATTTATCGTATTCAATAATTCTTCATCGGTTAAGTTATTTATCATTTCTCTAAAATCTTTATCTTTTATATATTGATAATATAATGCAAAAAGAATATTATTGAGAGTAATTTTTTGTTTAATATTATTGGTTAATTTCAATATTCTATCATTTAACAACATATAACGATTATAAAATTCATTTCCTTCATTAAGAATTTGTTCTTTTAGGAGGTTATAATAATCGGTTATTTGCTCTTTATTAATTTGTATAAATTTTGTAAATTTTGAAATATTATTTAATTTATCTTTAATATCGGATACGATTTTTTTAATTTTTTTAATATCATCATCATTTAAGAATCTGATATAAACTTTATCTTCGGAAGATTTTTCCTTATCGTAAAATATTTCATTAATTTTCTTTATGTTTTCAATGATATTATTCATATTTACAATAATTTTAGATGGAAGTATAAACATTGGACCAAAATAAGTTATATGATCAAAATTGATTTTAATATTGTTTTTATTTAAGTAATCAACGGTTTTTCTGAAATGATTATAAATCTCGGATATATTTCCATTAAGTAAGGAGGGATAAATTCTTTTAATGTATAGATAATATAAATCTTTAAATTTCTTGTTTTTATACAATGTTTCAATTTCTTCACTAATATTATCAATATCTTTTATAAGTTCAATTAGGTTATGAGATTTTACTAAATTTTCATTATCAATTTTGTGATTATTAATATAGTCATTAATTTTATTAAAGACTTCAGAAATTGTTTGATTCCCGGGATCAATGATATTTAATATACCATATGTTAGATAAATTTTATCCAAGTGGCGATAACAAGTTGGACATAAATTATGTTTCTTATAGAAATATAAAGTTTCATTTCCACAAATCTTACATTGTATGGTTAATCCTGTATAATAACCATCTTCTAACTCTTTTGGATTACTTATTTTAATTTCATTTTGTGTATTAAATTCGGATACAATAGTATCTTTAAATTTCTTACAATTTTCACATAATACATCACCGGTATTATTATAAGTTGTATTTGAACAATTAACACAAATATATGATTTATATCCTTTATTTTGACAATCATCACATAAACTTTCTACTATTACATCACCATCTTTTATTTCTCTTTCATAATTTTTACATACAGGACAATAATACACAACTTTATCGGAATAATTTTCATAATTATTCGTATTAATTGTTTCTTGTTTCTTTAAATTAAGATATTCTTCGTATTTTTCCTTCAATATGTTAAGATAAAAATCAGGTTCTAACATGTTTTTATTATCAAGAGGCGCAAATCTGAAATAATTTCCTTTAAATAACATATTAATGGTTCCGATTTTGCCATCACGATTTTTAATTAAATTAAATTCAACATCATTAACATCTACGGATACACGATTTCTATTCATTAAAATAACGATGTCGGCCTCTTGTTCAATATCACCGGATCCTTTTAAATCAGTTAATAATACATCATTTTTCTTTCTTTTTTCTATTTCACGATTTAATTGTGATAATACAAAAATTGGTATATTTAATTTCTTAGATAAAGTCGAAAATGATTTAATGGATAATGTTATTCCTATGTAAGTGTTAGATACATTCTTTTTATCAACAATAACATTCATTCTTTGTAAGTAATCTACAAATATCAAATTAACTTTATTTTCTTTAACCATTTGTTCTATAACATTTTCTATTTCACTTAATTCATAAGTATTATTTATAATAATCAGTCTTGATAAATAATAATCATTTATCATTTTTAAAGTATTTTCAAATTCTTCGTCTTTTTTCATATATTTATCAATTAATGTTTTCTTATCTAATCCTAAAAGAATTTGAAGTATTCTTAATCCAAGATATTCCTTTTGTGTTTCGAGAGAAATAAATCCAATTTTAATATCAGGATGTAATGTTAATAATGATAAAACATAATTTAATGCAAATGATGTTTTTCCAATTGATGGTCTTGCACCTATAACGATCAAATTACCTGATTTAATTTCCATTAAATCATCTAAATCTCTAAAATGAGAACGATACATAAATAAATCACTTAATGATTTTTGTAATATTTCTTCGGTCGTTATTAAATATTTTTCTTCTCCAAATGATTCTTTCTTATTGAAATATTCTTCATATTTTTTAATTAAATCGTAATTTTGTAATCCTAAAATATGTTCTTTGAATATATCAACAAATTGATTGTAAATATAAAGTAAATAATCTTCGAGTGTGGCGTTTTCTAATGATTTCAATACATTTTTGTAGGATTTTTCATAATATTCATAAAGATATTCGTGAAAGTTTTGATCAATACCAGTATCCATGATTGTTCCCAAAAATTCTTCATCATTACTTAAATCAAGGATAAATGTATAAGGTGATTTTATTTCTTCGGTTGATTTATATATTTTTTCGAAAATATATTGAGAGGGAGAATTAAATAAAAATTTTACAAATATTTCAAAATAATGTAAATATGGTTTAACTTCCTTACTTCTAAATATCAAAAGTGAAATAAATGATTTTTCTAAAATTTCTTTAATATCTTGTTTTATATCATAGGCATCTTCTATGGTATATAATTTATCTCTTACAATAAATACTGAATTAGGATATACGGTTTTGAACATATAATAAATTAATCTCCTTGTTTCTAAACTAACATTTTCTAAATCAACGATTATTTGATCGTTATTTAATTTAACTTTTAGATAAGAATTAACTGTTCTAACATTATCAAATTTGGTTTTAATATTTTGATAATTGACACGATCAATTAACTTACTCATTTCTTTTAAATTGTGTCTTATTTCTTCAATTTCTTCAATAGTATATTCGTCATTAGGCGATAAATTAAAATCAATATATAAATATGGTATTAGTGAAAATGCATATGGTATATATTCGGGAATTTGGATAGTATCTTTAACTACATCTTCATTTAAAATTTTTGAATATTCTTTTGGTTCTTTTTTAATAGGATTAAGTAATATTTCATCAACAAGAACAGATAAATAATTTAAATCCGTATAAACTCTAATAATTTCATCTTGTCTTTCTAATACTCTAAAAGTAAATGTATGATTAGAATTTAAAGACAATTTTACTTTATATTCATCAACATTGTAATCAATCATTTTTCTTATAAACGAGAAATCATTTTTAATCAAATTTTCGATTAATGGAATGTTAATAATAAGTTTTAAATTTTTTCCTTCACTTATCTCATTGATTTTAACATTGATATCATTAATAGTAATAAATCCAATAAATACCAGTAATGGAATATTTAAAGAAGATATACAAACTTCAAATGGAGATACTTTAATTCCAGAATAAAGTGAATATAAATAAGATATTTCTTTTAATAAATCAAATAATTCCGGTTTTCCTAATCTTTTTAGATATTCTCTAACTGTAACAACCGAATATGCACATATATTATGTAAAGGTATGGTTGTAATATTTCCGTTATTAATTTCAGTCCAATTACTTTTATCCAATGATTCTTTAATTGAAGAAAATACAATCGCAAATCTTTCTAAAATACTTGAATAAGAATAATAAGATGGAAATTCTGTAGAAACAATATCATGATATTTTTTAATTGCAAAAATTAATTTTTCAAATATTTCATTTTTAGAGAGAGAACGATTTTCTTGTATTCTTTCTATTTCGATATCTCCCCAAGGATGAGGTAGTGATAATAATGATTTAATTTCAGGATACTGATTTAATACTTCTTGTATTTTATTTTTACCGGAATTAATTTTTAATATTTCATCAATTTGTTTTTGGATTTCTTCTGATTTTGGAAATTCCGTTCTAACATATTTTAAAAATACTGGAGATTCGAGTATTTCCTCAATCATTTCTTTATCTCCCAAGAAATCATCATTAGAATATTTAGAAGATATATATGATGCAATTCCGTTTGTATGTTTTTTGATATAATTCACCATTTTTCTTCCTATGTTCTTTTCTAATTCTTCTCTTTCGATATTTTCAATGTCATTTACCCCATTCAAATGGGGATCTTTACGGTTGTTTTTCTCTAACTTCATAGTTTTTTCCTCCTTTTACTTCGCCATATATTTTATTTTTCAAAATTTCATTTAAATATGAATCTAAAATATCTTTTAAAAATGATATTTCTTGTAAATTTAAAGATATGGATAATTTGTGTTTATTGGAATCCGTTATGGTTATAAATACGGATTCGTTTCCTGGTTGTATTTCTATATTTTTCCATTCATCATTTCTTTTATGGAAAAATGATATTCCTTTTCTTTCTTTTTGTCCTCCTTTAGGAGGTATATTGCGATTTCTTTTTTCTTTCATATTTCCCTCTCCTTTATTTTTTACCGGGGATTTTCCCGCGGTATGATAATTTTAAAGCATAAATTTTGAAATGTCAAGTTTACGGATAAATACTATATTTTTGTAATTTGATAGATTAAATTTTATTTTAATTTTCGGATTTTTTATTCCGGTATTTTAATAAACATATGTTTAAAAAATATTAAGTATTAAAATATTATAAAATCCGGAATATTTTAAAAATTTTATTTAGATTATGTATATTATATTCGATATTATAAATATAATTTCAATATATTCTGATACTTAGGATATTTTTTATATATTAATCCGGAATATAAATATAAATAATATAATATTCCGGAAATTAAATAAATATATAAATATTATTTTCTTTGAAAAAAAGTTTAAAAAAAATAAAAAGTTTTTTATTTTAATGTCCGGTACCAAAACGGTACCGGAAAAAAATTAATAATGAAAATTATAAAATTATTTCATCATTGTATTTTTTTATAATGTCAATAAATTTTTGATAATCTTTTTTATCAATCGCAATAATTTTATGATTACCATGAATGAATTTTAAATTAATTATTTTTTCTAATTTTGTGATGTTAAATTTTTTATTACAAATATTTATTAAATGGACCGAATATTCCTCGGAATTTCTGTTCGAATTTTTGAAATAAATTACTATAATGTTATCATTTAAATCTAAATTA
>Ga0079996_113549_pt1 | contig 112873 bp, 124 predicted proteins | sample PerSpoAPS_AMetaG_FD_69199 | JGI IMG/M metagenome (GOLD analysis project Ga0079996, IMG submission 69199) | Thermal spring microbial communities from Yellowstone National Park, Wyoming, USA - Perpetual Spouter A (PS_A) MetaG (SPADES assembly)... | ecosystem: Environmental > Aquatic > Thermal... | reverse complement strand
TTACGTATAGGTAAGTTTGGATTTACTTAAAGATTGAGAAATTATTAGATATTTTTTAATCTTAACTAATTTTTTTTAAATGAAGATTTATCAAGAAGGCTTGATTAAAAATAAATAAAATACTTGTCTAAATAACATTGTGAAAGTAAAAGTTCGCTATTTTGCATCGATTAGAGAAAGGCTAAATAAATCTGAAGAAGAGTTTGAAATAGAAAATAATATCACGCTTAAAGATTTTATCCAAAGACTTTCTAAAAATCAAGAAGTTAAAGAAGTTCTTTTTGAAAGCGAAGAGTTAAAGAGAAATGTATTGGTTGCTCATAATGCTGTAACTGTTAACAAGGCTGAGCTTGATAAAATAATTTTAAAGGATAACGATGTTGTAGCCTTCTTTCCTGTTATTTCTGCAGGCTAATTTAGCTTTTTCAAAACTTCTTCCAAATCTTTAGGAGTATCAATATCTATCAAAACACCTTCGTCATCTACCTCTACAAAGTATGCTTTATCTTTATATTTTTCTATAACCTTTTTAGCACCAATATCTCCTTCAAGATTGATTATATCAGAAATTAAGCTTCTATGAAAAATTACAGGATGCCCTATTACCTTATTGTAAACAGGAGCCACGATTAAACAGGATCTTTCATTAAATTCGCTGATAACTTTTTCAATACTTTCTTCTTTTATTAGCGGCATATCAGCTAAAAATACTGCGAATGCTTCTGAATCTTTGGAAATATTCAACACTCCTTTTTTCAAAGAAGAAGACATGCCCTTTTCATATTCTTCATTGATCACAACTTTTTCAAATTTTAATTTTAAAGCTTTCATGACTTCTTCATGCTTGTAACCTAAGACCAAAATTATTTCATAGAAAGGGAATTTTCTCACTTTATCTAATACCAATTCAAGCATACTCTTTCCCTTAATATTTATAGTTTGCTTCAGAAAGCCCATCCTTGATGATATTCCTGCTGCAAGAATTATTGCAGAAATTTTCTTCATTTGAATTCTTCAATCTCCAGATCTTCCTTTGTATTTATATTTACGAACACTTTATCTACATCTTTGATTTTTATTTCACTTATTTTAATGAATCTAACATTTGGCATTGATAAAAACAAGGATTTCAAGCTTGTGTATCCTTCTTCAATTAACTTCTTTGAATAGATTAATGCAATATCTTTATCAACTATCGAATGAGTTGGATCGAAAGAATTATCCTCAAATTTTACTGCACATGCGTTATAACCTTTTATCGATTCCAAAATGTACATTATATAATCTTTCAATATATAAGGAGAATCAACAGGATGTATGTAAACATATTTTGAATTCATGGAAAGCAAAGATGAATATAAGCCTACCAACGGTCCTTCCAGCTCATACAAATCTTCTACCAACTTTATTTTTCCTGAAACAAATCTTTTGTATCTATCATCAATTCTCTTCACAGATATGACTATTTCTTGAGCAATTTCATTTAATCCTTCTATACTCCATTGAATAATTTCTTTACCTTTTAATAAAGCAAAAGCTTTATTTGTTCCAAATCTTTCACTTTTTCCTCCTGAAAGAATAATTGCTCCAAGCATTTCTAAATAAAAATCTTCAAGGAATATAAAATGTTTAAAAATATAGCAAAAAATATTTTAATTATGTTAGAATATGAGGAAGCTATAAATTTAATTTTAAGCGAAGTTAATGAACTTAAAGAAATTAAACTAAACATTTCTGATTCATTGGGATATGTCACATCAAGAAAAGTATTTGCTAAAATAGATCTTCCCCCCTTCGATAATTCTGCAGTAGATGGTTACGCTGTTAAAAGCGAAGATGTTGCAAATGCAAGTAAGGATAATCCTGTGAAATTAAAGATTGTTGGAAAAATAGCCGCAGGAGATTATGCAGATTTTGAAATAAAAAATGGCGAGACTGCAAAAGTAATGACAGGTGCAATGATTCCTAAAGGTGCAGATGCTGTTTGCATGGTTGAATTCACAAAAGAAGATAACGGATATGTTGAAATTTATTCTAAAGTAAAAAAATGGGAAAATGTTAGATTTAAAGGAGAGGAAATTAAAGAAGGTGAAGTTGCTTTGGAGGAAAAAACCTTTATTACGCCTTCTGTAGTTGGATTATTAGCAAAGCTAGGTTACAATGAAGTATTTGTTTACAGAAAACCAAAGGTTGCATTAATTATTACAGGCAAGGAATTAGTTTATCCAGGATATGAATTGGAAAAGGGAAAAATTTGGGATGCCAACAGCTTTTCTTTGGAAGCCTCGCTTAAATTAGATGGTTTTGAATGTAAAAATCTTGGCTTGGTGGGAGATGATAAAAATTTATTTGAGAATCTAGTTAAAGAAGCTGTTAAAAATTTCGATGTTATTTTGGTTAGCGGAGGAACTTCAGAAGGAGAAGAAGATTTTGTAAGAGAAGCATTCAATAAAATAGGCGTAAGAAAAGTATTTTGGAAGGTAGCTATAAAGCCAGGTAAGCCAATATTTTTTGGTAAATTGAATAAAACTCTTTTATTTGCTTTACCAGGAAATCCTGCTTCTGCAATGGTATGCTATTATGAATTTGTGAGACCTGCACTTTTAAAAATGAGTGGAAGAAAGGATATTTTCTTACCTAAAGTAAAGGCAAGGTTAGTTGAGGAAATTAAAAGGAAACCTGGAAGGCGAGAATTTATAAGAGCTATGGCATTTTGGAATGGCAATGAATATGTTGTTAAATCTGCAGGTATGCAGGAATCTCATGTGCTGAAAAGTTTTGCTGAAGCTAACTGTTTTATTGTTATAGATAAAGAAAAGGAAGTATGCAAAGAAAACGAACTTGTTGAAGTAGAACTTTTGCCTTGGTTTTTAAAATAAAACCGATGGCCCGCGGGCCATCTTAAACTAAATAGTCCTTAATGAAATTCCGCTTCTCTCCTTTACCATTTTTAATAATTTAATATACCAATCTGGAAAAGTAACCTTTTCAGGCAATTTATCTTCTGTTAATGGCTTTATATCAAGCAAAGGAGTTCCATTGAATAAATCACAATTTTCTATATATAATTCGTTTTTATTCCTTTTAATTAATCTTACTACGCTTATTCCTATTGAATTTGGTCTCATAGGAGAATCTGTGCTGAATACTCCAATTTCTGGAATTTCTTCTTCTTTAATTCCAAGCTTTAATAATCTTCTTGGTTTAACTATTAAACGAAATTCTTTAGCTTTATGAAGATAGCTAACAAGAATTATGTGGGAAAATCCCTCTATTCCTTTTAATCCTTCTTCATATTCAGGCAAAATTTTAGCTATTGCATTAACTCCATTAAAACTATTCCTTACTTCTTCATCCGAATATTCATGAAATATATAACCGATTGGCTTTAATACAATATTTTCTAGTTTTTCCATAATATAATTTCAAAAAAGTTATTCTTAAAAAAATTTGAATAAGATTAAAAAAATTAGAAATATTAATTTTAGCTTTTTAATTTTTAATAGTTTTGATGGAAAAGAGCTTTGATTCAAAAGGATTTACTAATAAAATACCAGCAAATAATGTTAATGAGGATGAAAGAATTAAGAATATTGAGAAGACGATTAGGGTAATTATTGTTTTCCTCATTATAACTGTAATGATCGGAGTTTACATTATGGGCTTTAATCTTATAAATTTAACTTTTTTAAACACTCTTATCAACGAACAGACAAATACGCCCATCAATAACGCATTCGCTAATAATGCCTGTTCAGCAAACGACTTCATGAAACTTTATGCAGAAGCCATGAAACTTGAGACTGGTAATTATTTGGGAAAGATTATATTTTATTCAATGTCCAATGGAACCAAACCACCAAATTCCAAAATAGGTTTCTATCTACGTGGCTTTTCTGATGAGAATCAGTATGATGAGACTATCAAAGGAATAAAAATGGAGATCTTTTTCCACGATCCCAATAAGAATGTTTGCAAAAAGGTTTATGAAGATTTTGTTGTCAGATGGCCAAAAATGGAATATACTATAGATGATCAGGTAGATGTATATTATTTGATTGTAGTTAAAGTTATTGATAAGAAGGAAAGAATTGTTGATGCCAAAGCTTCTTTAATTTATGTATCTTTTCTTCAAAAGGTGAATGCCAAGCTTGTTTCAGATAAGAAGGTTTATGGAAGGTGGGAAGTAGTGAAATTCTGTTTAGTTAATGAAGGACCAACAAGAATAGAGTTTGGTTTGGATTATTACGTCTATTACTATAATGGAACAGAATGGACTAGAGCAAAATGGCTTGAACCTGGTGGAGTTCCACTTGCACTGATAGTTTTAGAGCCAGGTTATATTAAATGTTTTGAATTGAATCTAAATGGAACAAAACCAGGTAAATATATGGTAGTTAAAGAGATCTATGCACAGGGAGTAAAAGATGGGAAAAGAAAGCTAACTTTAGAATTTGAAGTAGTAGAAAATTTAGATTTAGTAAAAATAGCTTCGTTATCAATTCAAGTCCTATTTATTATTAAAGCGTTTAAAGTATTTTCCAAGACTGGTTATTTTAAAATCGTTAATTATTATTAAATAAACTATTATCTTTTTAAAAAGATAGATTTTATTCAAGTTAAAAAATATTAATTTTGTATAAAAAGTATAAGATATTGCTCTATACAATATTTTTCTTTAGAGACGTTGCCATTTTCAATTATAAAGTTATATACTTCTGGGGGTGAATATTAGTTTAGGGGCAGAAGTGCTATTTGATGAAAGACCCAAGGTAAATAGAAAAGAGCTTTTCGATAGAGAAAAAGAAATAGAGGAAATAATATCAAATCTGAATAGACCTTTATTAATTATAACAGGAATTAGAAGAATTGGAAAAACTTCAGTTATGAACGTTGCATTAAACGAAGCCAAAATTCCATTTATTGTAATAGATTGTAGGAAGCTTAAAGAAAATTACAGCAGAGCTGAACTTTATAGAGTCTTCTCTGAAGCGTTATCTTCAATTTTAGATAAAATTAAGGAAATTCTTAGCAGAATAAGAGGAATTACGATACTTGGTAATTTTGTTGAAATATCTTGGAAAGGAAGGAACTTCGTAAGTTTATCTGATCTTTTTGACCATTTGAACGAAAGAAGGTTAATAATAGCTTTAGATGAAGCCCAAAGATTAAGAGGACCTTTATCTAAAGAAATAAAAGATGCTATAGCTCATTCTTATGATTATAATAGAAATTTAACCTTTATTTTAACTGGTTCAGAAGTAGGATTGTTATATGATTTTATAGGAATTGAAGATCCTAAGTCTCCTTTATATGGAAGATATTATCATGAGATTAAGATAGAAAGATTTGATAAGGAAACTTCCTTGAATTTTATGAAAAAAGGCTTTGAAGAGTTAAATCTTAAAGTTGATGAAAAAACTTTGAATGAAATAGTTGAAATGTTTGAAGGTATTCCAGGTTGGCTAGTATTTGCAGGAAATTATTATTATAACAAAAGAAACATAAATGAAATAAAGGAAGCTGCAATTTCTGTAGCATTGCAAGAAATTAAAAATTTTATTGAAGAAAAAAGAAAACAATCAATAATAGTTGCAAGGAGATATGAGAATCTTCTTAAATGTTTATCCAAAGGTTTTAATAGCTGGTCTAAGTTATTAAGATGTTTAGAGAATGCAGAAGGTTCAAGCATTTCTACAAGTGTTTTGGATAATCTTCTAAAGAATCTTGAAAAGATGAGCATAATCAAAGATTACAATTTCCTTGATCCTATATATGCAGAAGCGGTTAAAAGATTATAATTTTTAGATTTCTCTTCTAAGCTTTATGTAATAATTGAATATCGTTAAAGTTAAAAACTTATAAATTTGTTATTTAGCCATAAATAATTAATTTCAAATTAAATATAGAATATGGTCAAAATTACTATAATCTTGGATGATGATTTGTATAGAGAACTTGTAGAAGAAGCTATTAAAAAGTATGGTAGTACTAGGAAGCTTTCGCTTATAATAAATGAAAAGCTTCGCCAAGCGAAAGTCTCTTCTAAGCGCAAAAAGAGAATGACAATAAAATTGGGAAGAATGCTTAAAGAAGAAGAATTGAATCGAATTTTAGAAGAAATATGGCAAGAAGAGATATGATATGAAATTTATACCATGCTTTGATCCACAATATAAACGAACCTTATTTGATAATAACTTAATTATTTAAGCTTTTAATAATAATATTTTTTTATGAATAATATCTACTCTTATTTATCAAATATTTATAATAAAAACCATTATGAGATCGATAAACCTTTGCAAGTAATTCTTAAATATTTCTTAGGAAAGCCTATTGATTTATTTTCAATAGGTGAATTCGTAGGCAGAGAATTATATGAGTTTTCAGATTACATTGATAAAAGAGCACATCCAAAGCATATAGTATGGAGCATTAGTGGAGAAAGAGTAGATGAAGTATGGTTAGATTTCGCAGAAAGATGGATTCTTGAGAAGTTATTGAAAGAATATAACGTTAATAAGCCTCCATATAAGGAAGGAGACTGGTATAAACACTTTGCATCTATTTATTTAATATCAGATCCAGGTATAGCATGTATTATAACAGTTACAAATCAGGTTGCATACGCTCTATACAAATATGGCGAAGAAGAATTGAAAAAATATATTCCTCATTTAATCGGAGATAAAGAGCCTATTATGTATGGTGCAACATGGTTCACTGAAATCCAAGGAGGTAGTGATTTAGGATCAAACAAGACAGAAGCCTTATATGATGGAGAAAGATGGAGAGTAAATGGTGAAAAATACTTCGCAAGTAATGCAGGTCTTGCAGATTTAGCTTTAGTAACAGCTAGACCAAAAGGTTCTGTAGCTGGCGCTAAAGGTTTAGCTTTATTTCTAATTCCTAAGTTTAATAAAGAAAACAAAAGAAACTTTATAATAAGAAGATTAAAAGAAAAAAGCGGAACTATAAGTGTTCCTACTGGTGAAGTTGAATTTCATAATTCTGAAGCTTATCTTATTGGTGATAAAGATAAAGGAATTTATTATACCATGGAAACTCTAACTGTTTCTAGAATAGCAAATGCTGTTGGTGCATTAGGAGGTGCTAGAAAAGCATATCTTGAAGCATACTATTATTCTCAAATAAGAAGCTCTTTTGGTAAGCGTTTAATAGAACATCCATTGATAAGGAGAGATCTATTAGATATGGAAATTGCAATAGAAGGAGCAACAGCTTTGACGTTTAAAACAATAAATGAATTCCAAAAAAGTTGGAAAGATCAACCTCCATACACCAATAACTATCATTATGCAAGATTGCTAACGCATATATCAAAGAATATCACAGCTGAAGTTTCAGCATACGTAACTAAAATGGCTATGGAAATTCACGGTGGTATAGGATATCTTGAAGAATATCCAATCGAAAGACTTCACAGAGAGGCTTTGATAACATCTATCTGGGAAGGTACTAGCAATATCCAAGCTTTAGATATGCTCGAAGCTATTTTTAAGAAAAATGCCCATGAACAGCTTTTAAAAGATATGAAAAGCTTAATAAATGAGATTAAAGAAGAAAGAGAAGTTGCAGAACAAGCAATGACAAAGATTGAGGAAATATTATTTAATATAATGAAATATAAAGATGCTGAACTTCAGTTCTATGCAAAAGATATATTAATGACATTAGGTCATGCAATAGCAGTTATATTGTTGGCTCATATAGGTACAAGATTAAATCTTGATAGATTTAATTTCATTGCTAAATTATATTTAAGTAAATATCTTAAAGGAGAAACCTACAAAATAGATAATTTAGAAAAAGTAAGAGACGTTATATTTGTTGATGAATTATAATATATTAAAATTTTTTAGGCAATATTGGTTTTAATAAATTATCTTTTGTAAATATTTATTAGAATTTAGAAAAGCTTAATGCATGAAGCAACCTTTATTAATAAAAATATTTAAATGTATAAGAAGCACTCATTGTAATTAATGAATTGTATTGAATATTTTAAGGAAAAATGCAAAATAGGACCAAAAACTATATAAGCATTTATCGCTGCTTTAACCTTCTTTCATTTTTAAAAATCTGAGAGAATAATGGAAAAATTATATAAGAGCTTATATATGAGAACCTTTTTTGAATGTTTTGTAAAAAGAATAGACTTTAATGTAGCAATGTGGATTGCTTATTTTTCTTTATTTAATTAAAAAAATTCATTAACAATTTTTAATTTTAAAACCATTTAATTTTTAAAACTGGTGATTAATGCTTACCAACATCCTACTTATCCCTTTGGATTATTAAAGTTATGAACATTAAAAAATGAAATCTTTGAACCATTCTTTCTCTTTTTATTTTAAACATTAATTTTTCACTGATTAAGTAAAAATATGTTAAGAAACAGGAATTTTAGGAAACCTTAGAATTTCTGTTTTTTTAATTACATATGGTAAAATTAATATATTAATTAATTTTATAATTATATAAATCTTTCTTTAAAAGTATGCGAAAAATTTATATATTTTTAACTTGTTAATTTAACAGACACATGACACGCGGAATTGGTTATGGAGGTAAAACACTAAAAAGCATGCTTGAAGAATCAGAAAAACTCTTTCGGGAAACAGGTTGTTATTATGGTCTTACTGGTGATTTGCCTCTTAGATCAAAGGATCCTATAAAGTGGGAAGAGGCACTCTATAAGTTACAGTCTGCGGTTGTAACTGCTAGAGAAGTTTGTGTGCATATAGCAGCATCCCCGATAACCAGGAGTATAAATGAAACATGCTTCGCGCTATTTACACCAGAAGGAGACGCAGTAGTATTATCAACAGGAATAATAGTACATGTTCATACAATAAGTGAAGACATAAAGTGGATGATTAGGAACGGCTATGAAGATAAACCTGGAATCAAAGAAGGAGATATCTTCTCTAGTAATGATCCAGCACTGGGCAATGTGCATACAACGGATGTGCATACCATAATACCTATATTCTATAATGGTGAACTGATTGGTTGGGCTGGCGGCGTTACTCATCAGGTTGACATTGGAGGAATAGTTCCAGGTCATGATATTACTGCTTCTACAACAAGATTTGAAGATGGACTTTATATAACTGCCGAAAAAATAGCTGAGAACGATGTCATAAATAAGTATTATTACGAGAGATCTAGAAGAGGTGTCAGAACACCTCTTTACTATGATCTTGATGAAAAGGCAAGGATTGCAGGAATATATATGATTAAGCGTTTTGTCCTTGATTTTATTAAAGAATATGGAATAGATTATTACATGCAGTTTATAAGAGAAGTAATAGAACAAAGCAGGAGACATTTCATAGCCAGAATAAAGGAGAGAACGGTACCTGGAAGAATAAGAGGGGTTGCTTTTAACCTTACCCCTTTTGCTGAAGAAGCATGGCAACCTCATGCTCGTAGGGATTGGGTCCATCATTTACCATTAGAGGTTAGAATAGAGAAAGATGGAAGGGTTGTTTTAAATTTTGAAGGTGGAAGTGGTCCTGGTCCATGGCCGTGGAATACATCGTTTGCAGCACTTCAGGGTGCACTTTGGGTTGTTTTAACCCAATTAATAGGCTATGGTGAAGTGATAAATGAAGGGTTCAATTTAGCTTTAAAGTTGGAATATTCGCCTGGTACGTGGATGTCCAGCGATCACATATATCATTTATCTAGACAAACGCCGTGGTACTTTACCATACCTGCCTGTGGTAATTTATATCTTAACTTTATGAGAGCCTTTATTGCAAGGGGATATATAGAGGAGGGTGCTGCTGGTTATGGTGGCACAGCAGATGCTGTACAGGGTGGCGGTTTTCTAAGCGGTAAGGCCATAGAACCTGCTGGATTCTATTTTCCCATAGCTACTTTTGAACTATCAAGTGTTGGTCTTGGTGCTAATATGGCTAGAGATGGTATTGATTGGGGCTATGCCATGTGGAATCCTGAGTCGGACATGGGCGAAGCTGAGGATTGGGAGAGGATACAGAGAGGCTTTAGATATTTATCTGGCAGATTGGTGAAACCAAACACAGCAGGTTACGGAAGAAGAAGAGGAGGGTCTGGATGGCAATATATGGCAATGTTCTACGGGATAACCGAGACAGTTGCATTTAATGCTAATCTGTTTCCTGCAGGAGTATTTCCAGGATATCCTGGTGCCGGCTCCTATTCTCTTCATGTTTATGATACTAATATGGAGGAGATAATTAGGAACAAGCTACCATATCCTCTTGGCGATGATCCAGACAATCCTGAAGCTGAGCTTCTTGTTAAGGGTAAGTTTGAACGGCTGCCCTACTGCCTGCTTTATCCCAGAAGGTTTAAAGAGTATGATTTATTCTACGTTAAGTTTAATGGTGGACCTGGTTTCGGAGATCCCTTGGAGAGACCTTATGAATTGTGCGAAAAGGATGCTAACGACGGAATATACACCGAAAGAATCTTAAGGGATGTCTTTGGATGTATTATTAGAAAGGAAGGCGACACCTACGTGGTAGATAGAGAAGCTTCTGAAAAGAGGAGAAAAGAAATAAGGGAACAAAGAAAGGTTAGATCTATGGATTTCAAGGAATTTTACATGTTAAATAGGCAGAAATTGCTTGGAAAGTTACCTGAACCTGTAAGGTATATGTATAAGGAGGTAATCACATTATCCAAGAAATGGGGTTCTGAATTTATTGAATTCTGGCAACTGCCAAAAGACTGGGTAAGTAGATTATGAGTCACAAACCTATCATACTAGGCATAGATACAGGAGGCACGATGACAGATACCATACTGGTTGACGAAAAAGGCGAGTATGTAATTGGAAAGGCACAGACTACACCTGAATATGAAGCCAAAGGTATTTTAAACTCAATACGTGATGCAGCTTCAAAATGGGGTTTAACTCTTGAGCAAGTAGTTTCATCCCTTCAATTAGTTATATACACAGGTACCATAATGCTTAATAGAATATTGACCAGAGAAGGGCTTTATCCAATAGGAATTATAACCACAGCTGGTTTTGAAGATGTGTTAAGATTTGGCAGAGGTAGACAAAGTTGGCAACATTTACCCCTTCCTGAACATCTACATGCCGTTTCACACTTCCATCCTGAACCTCTCGTGGAAAGGAAATACATAAAGGGTGCAAGGGAAAGAATTCTTTTAAGCGGACATGTAATGATACCGCTTTATGAGGAGGAAGTTAGGAAAGCTGCGGAAGAATTACTTTCCAAGGGTGTTAAAGCCATAATAGTAGCCTTCATAAACAGCTTCGCGAATCCTGTACATGAATTGAAAGCCAAAGAAATAATCGAAGAAGTCATGAAGGAAAGAGGAATCAATGTACCTATTTTTCTCTCTCACAGGATACACCCAATACTTGGAGAAACTGGCAGGTTAAATGCTGTAGTAATTCAAGTATATGCCACAGAACCATCAAGAGTTCATTTGCGTAAACTTCGTGAGGATCTAACAAATCTAGGATTCAAGGGATCGGTGAGACTTCTTACAAATTATGGAACAAATGTGAGCATAGACTACGAGAAATTAATACATACAGTGAATTCAGGACCTACAGGTGGTATAATAGGAACCAATTATTTAGCTTCTATCTATGGTTTTGATTACGCTATAGGAACAGATGTTGGAGGTACCAGTTTTGATGTAGGTGCCGTATTAGCTGGTAAGTATCAATTAAAGCCTTGGGGAATAATACATAGATACTACGTAAACTTAACAATGGCTGCAGTGGAATCTATAGGAGCTGGTACTGGTTCTTATGTGAGGGTTAATCCAATTACCAATAGATTAGAAGTCCTTCCTCAAAGTGCAGGATGGAGAATAGGTGTATGTTGGGAGGAAGGTGGAGTTACTAATGTAACCATAAATGATGCTAACCTTATATTAGGCTATCTTAATCCAGATTACTTTTTAGGCGGCACCATCAAATTGAATAGAAATAGAGCTCTAGAAGTTTTCAAAGAGCAGGTTGCTAATAAGTTACATGTAGATGTCTATGATGCGGCATTAGCAGCTTACAGAATGGTAAACTTAAAAATGAAGATGCATGTTCTATCATACTTATATGGATTAGGTTTTGGTCCAGAAATTTTCTACATTGTCTCTTATGGTGGAGGCGGGCCATTGCACATAGCAGGTTTCACAGAAGGACTGGACTTTAAAGGAATCTTGGTACCTAACTGGGCAGCTGCTTTCTCAGCATGGGGTGCAACAATGGCTGACTTTGGTGTTAGAAGCGAAATATCTACCGAGCTTTATGTTCCTCCGCCTGCAGATGTTGAGCCAACATCTGTGGGCAAAGAATTAATTGATGGAATATACAAAATTCTTCCAGACGATGTAAAGAATTTAATTGAGAAGATGGTATCTGAAGGAACAGGATTCTATGATGCAATGAGGGGCGTATTGAGTATGGTGACTTCTAGTAGATTAAATGAACTTTGGTTAAAGCTAAAAAGTGAAATCGAGGAAGAATTAAGAAGGGAAAAGCTAGAATTAAGTCCAGCAGTATGGAAAGCAGCTGTAAGGATGCTTTATGCAGGTATGCTTGATGACATAGAGGTAGAGAGCAAAACCCTCGAAATGTCTCCAGTTTCTCTGTGGGAATTGGTAAAAGCCTTTGAAGAAAACTTTGAGAGAATCTATGCTAGAGCAGCCAAGAGCCCAGAGCATGGCTATTTCATAACAAGAGCAATACTTACTGCAATAATACCCACGATAAAACCCATACTTAAAGCGGAGGAGCTTGGCGAGAAGGAACCTCCTAAAGAAGCTTATAAAGGTGAAAGAGAAATTTACTGGAACTGGAAATGGTATAAGGCGACTTTGTGGGAAATGGATCTACTTAAACCTGGAAATACACTTGAAGGTCCTTGCATAGTTGAGCATCCTGCTACTACATTTGTAGTACCTGCTGGTTACAAGGCATTTCTAGATCCTAGAAGGATATTCTGGCTTATGCCTGTTACTAAGGAAATTCCGAAAGAAGCAATAAGGGTGAGGTGATATGAGTCAGCCCAAGTCAATTGAGGAAAAGAAAGCACTAATCGCTTCAATGATAGAAGGCAAAATTAGCGTAGAAGAATTGTTCAGAATAATAACTAGTGAGAAAGATCCTGAAATGTTCGATGCTTTAATAGCATATTTTCAGGAAAAAGTTCCATGGAAGGAAAAAATACTTATGGTTCTTGGAGACCATTTATTTATAGTCTGTAAGGACGGTAAGCCGATAATCAAAGCACTGTGCGGTTATGAGTTCGGAGATTTCAGAATCAATTGGAAAGTTAAGTCTAAGGTATTTGTGAGGGATACAGAAGAAAAAATGAGAGAAATCTATCCTAAATATATGCATCCAGATACTAGATACTTCGAGCTGAGGGAATACTATTGTCCAGGATGCTATACGCTGCTTGAAGTTGAGGTTGTACCTCCTGGCTATCCACCAGTCTTCACATTTTTACCTGATATTGTAACATTCTATGAGGAGTGGCTTAAAAGACCATTCCCGTGTGAGAAAGTAGAATTCAAGGATTTAACTCTGGAATGGATAAAGGAGAATCTGAAGGTAGAGAAGGAAAAAAGTTAAATTATAAAGCAACTATTTTTAAACTTTTTTAGATTCTTTTATTTTTTATAAGCTTTTTATCTTTATTTAAAATTTTAGCTATTCTTATACATAATCGATATTTAAATATATATCTAAATCAATACATGAATAGCCGCTTAAATTAATTAGGCTGTTTCTTTCAATATTTCTTCCATATAAGGCTTTGAAGCATCAACTATGGCATATACTGCATCGGGGTTGAGCACACTTGCTAAATTAACCGCCTTGTTGATTTCCCATCCTAATAAGATTTTCCTAATAGGCACTTCAAGTTTTTTGAAATTCAAAGTCATAGGAATATCAGGAACCTGTATTATTATGTCAGCAATGAAATAAGGACCTAATTGTTCTCTAAGCGCGTTATTGATTTTCTGCTTAATTTCATCTGTGAGTGTATAACCAGCCTTTAAGACTACAAATAATACGATCTTTCCTTTGACTTCCACAGCTAAGCTGTTTTGAATTTCAGGCAAAGATTCAACAACTTTATAAATATCTAAAGTACCTATTCTCACACCTTTTCTTTTTAAAGTAGAGTCAGATCTACCTGTAATTATTGCAGTACCTCTATCTGTAATTATTATCCAATCTCCATGCCACCAAACTCCAGGGAATAAACTGAAGTAGCTTTCTTTATACCATTTCATTTCTTTATCACCCCAGAAGTATAAAGGCATTGAAGGCATAGGAAGCTCGATGACCAATTCACCCAGCTCATTAATTACAGGCTTTCCTTCAAGATTATAAGCTTCAGCCTTAACTCCTAACCATCTACACTGCATTTCTCCTTCCCAAAGAGGAAGTATAGGATTGCCTCCTACAAATCCACTGCATACATCTGTGCCTCCGCTAGCAGGATGAAGCCATACATCTTCTTTTACTTTCTCATAAATATATCTAAAGCCCTGTGGAGATAAAGGTGCGGCTGTGGAGCCTATTACTTCGAGCTTTTTCAAATTAAATTGTTTTCCAGGCTCTAGACCAATTTTCATACAAGCATGTATAAACGGAGCGCTGGTACCGAGAAATGTTAACTCTTCTTTTTCTGCCACTTCCCACAAAGGCATTAAATACCTATATATTGGACTACCGTCATAGAAAACTATATGAGTTCCAAATAACAAACCATCTACTACCGCATTCCACATCATCCATGTAGGCGTAGAATACCATAGGAATTTATCTCCTTGTTTGCTGTTAAGGTGCAAAGATGCTTTATATGCTTCGATTAATATTCCTCCATGTCCATGTACAATTGGCTTAGGTATTCCGGTTGTACCTGATGTAAATAAGACCCATAAAGGTTCATTAAATTCCATCTGTTCAAATTCTAATTTGCTGCCTTTAATATTCGCTACATCTCTCCAATCATATACTCGTTTATCTGTTTTTAATTCTAAACTTTCTTTAAGATTAGGAATTGTTACAACTTTTTCAATCGAAGGCACACTTCTTAAGACCTGCTCAATATCCTCCTTTTTATATATTTCCTTTCCATTATACTGATATCCATCAGAAACGAATAATACTTTGGGTCCCAGCATATTAAATCTGTCAATAACAGCTCTGGGCATCAATTCCAAACCTATCGCTACCCAAACTGCACCTATGCTAGCTGTAGCTAATAAAGCTGAAACAGCTTCAGGTATTTGACTTACATATGTAGCTACAACGTCGCCTTTTTTTACTCCCATTTCTTTCAACCAATTTGAAAGTGATGCTACTTGTTTAGCTAATAAATTCCAGCTTATTACTCTTTTTGTACCATCTTCTCTTATATATGTTATTACATTTTCACCCCATCTTGCATATCTGAAGCAGTGTTCCGCATAATTTAGCTTTGCACCAACAAACCATCTGCAACCCGGCATTTCCTTGCTGGTTAAAATTTTTGAATATTTAGAATGAGATATTATTCCGAAATATTGCCAAATTGATTCCCAAAAATCTTCAAGATTTTCAACAGACCATTTCCAAACTTTTTCGTAATTTTTAATATTTTTAATAGGATCGTCTACTGAAACATCAAAATCTAGGCCGTAAAATTCTCTTAACCAAGTAATATATTTAAACATGGAGGATTTTTCAATAAAATCCTTATCAGGCATCCAAAGTATTTTAGATTCTTGATATGTGCTCATAATAAAAAAATCCCTTTAAAATATAAAAATTTTAATGAATTTTTGATTAATTTAGCTATTATTTGAGTAAAAGAAAATTTATAAGTTATTTTTTATTTAAGTATATATGGCGGAAGATGTTTATGAAGAATTTAGGATCAAAGTTAGAGAATGGCTCATTAAAAATACTCCTGAAAGTTTAAGAAGAAGAGAACTACTAAGTCCTGTGGTAGGAGGAGGGGTTGAAGAAAAGATAAACGAGTTAAAAGCTTGGCATAAAAAGGTTTATGAAGCAGGTTTCATAGGGATTTGGTGGCCTAAAGAATATGGAGGTTATGAAGATGATCCTGTTAAGGAAATAATTGTCTATGAAGAATTTATGAAATTTGGTGCCCCTCTTGGTAATCCTGCTTCAATATTAGGTTTAACTGTTGTAGGTCCTATTTTACTAATTGCAGGTACTGAGGAGCAAAAAAAGAAATATTTAAAAAGGATATTAACCGGTGAAGATATTTGGTGCGAAGGATTATCTGAACCAGCAGCCGGATCAGACTTAGCGAGTATTCAAACAGAGGCGATAGATAAAGGTGATCATTTTATTATACGTGGTCAAAAAATTTGGAGCAGCTATGCTCATTTAGCTGATTATATGTTGCTTTTAGCCAGAACAGGAAGACCTGAAGATAGATACAAAAACTTAACTCTAATGATTGTTGATATGAAATCTCCTGGAATAACTGTCAAACCTATAAAACAAATTACAGGCTTATCTGAATTTAATATAGAGTATTTTGATGATGTAAAAGTACCCAAGGAAAACGTTATAGGAAAAGTTAATGAAGGATGGAAATTGGTTGTTCAAGCTTTGAATTTTGAGCGTTTGCTTTTAATGCCTCCTACAATAATCTCTGCTGAAATTGCAGCAAAGGAAGTTATTCGATCTAAAGTTATAAAGAATATTGAACAAATTGAAGATGAAATATTGGATATTTTAGCAGTTAAAATATTGTATGAAAGAGTATTTGATTTATTAAAAAGAAAAATTATCCCGGGACCTGAAGTCGCTTCAGTAAAAATAGTTGCAACCGATGCTGCGCAAAAATTGTATAGAAAAGCAGTTGAAGAAGGAGACTATTCTATTCTTTTCCGAGAAAGTAATCTTTTTGGGCTAACTTTCGGCTTATTGAGCTCATTCGTAGGGACAATTGGCGGGGGTACCAATGAAGTGCTCAGAAATTTGATAGGAGAGCATGTTTTAAAACTTCCTAAATAGTATGACAAAAGTAGCTATTATAGGCGTAGGTTATTCAGATTGGTATGAGGCAAGGAATCCTGAGAGACCTCAATATTATGAATTAACTTTTATGGCTTCTAAAAGAGCTTTAGAGGAAGCAGGTATAAGCAGAGATAAAGTAGATATCTTCATAGAAGGTGGCGTAGACTGGGTAAATGGAAGACTTATATCTAATATGCACACTACTAGTGCAATGGGGACATATCTTGGAGATGAATCGCAAGCTGCTGAAGATGGACTATTGGCATTAATTTATGCTTGTTTAAAAATAAAAGCTGGTGCTGGAGAAATCGCCATCGTTACTTCTACGTATGGCGGTGATAGCGATTTAATCTTTACTTCTAATACTGTCTTCGACCCATTCATTTATAGGCCATTAGGAATGACCTATTTACATTCTTTAGCTTTAAAAGCTTCTTCTTATAAATTAAAGTTTAATGTAAACGAAGAATCTGCAGCTGCTGTAGTTGTTAAGAATAGAGAAAATGGTTCTAAAAATCCTAGAGCTTATCTTAAGAGAAAAATTACAGTTGAAGAAGTTATGAATTCAGAATATGAAATTTGGCCGCTTAGAAGTCTCATGATACCTAAACCGATCGCAGGTGCTGTTGCTATAATTTTAGCAAGCGAAGAAGTCGCTAGAAGGTATGCAAAGGAGCCTATATGGATAGAAGATATGAAATGGATCACTGATAATTATTATTTAGGAAGCAAAGAACTATATTATTTAGCTTCTTTAAATTTCATAGCAAAAAAAGTTTATGATAAGCTTAATATTAACAATCCTTTAAGACAAATAGATGCATTTGAAATTGCTGACGTCACACCTTATCATGAATTAATGGTATGCGAGGCTCTTGAATTGACTGAGATAGGTCAGGCTTCTAAGCATGTTTCTGATCTTCAAAATATAAATTTAAGCGGAGGGACAATTTGTACAGACCTATCGATAGCTTCAGGACTTTTTAAAGTTGGCGAAGCATACTATCAATTAATTGGAAAAGAGCCATATAAGCTTAATATAAATAAAGTTTTAGTTCATAGTATGAGCTATCATGCTGGAGCTTCTGCTCAAACTCATGCAATTTTAGTTCTTTCCAAATAAAATGAGGAAAGTCGCAATTGTAGGTGTAGGGCTTACTAGAACAGGAAGGAGAGCAGATATTTCACATCAAGAACTAGCATGGGAAGCAGTTAGGGCAGCACTTGACGATGCTAAGATAAGTATAGATGAAATTGAGGCTGTAGTTCATGGTTGTATGGATAATTTTGATGGAATTTCTTCTCCTGAAAGATTCGATTCACCTGCATTAGGATGCGGAAGAGGGTTTGGTAAGCCTTTAATTAAAATTAGTACAGGAGGCACAACTGGGATTTCCACAGCCCTCGCAGCATATTATCATGTTGCTAGCGGCTTATACGATGTAGTTTTGGCTTTTGCTATTCAAAAAGTAAGTGAAAATGTAGAAGCACAACAGGTTCTCAATACAGCAATAGAACCAATCCTTGAAAGAGTTTTTGGAATGGGTGCAATTCATGCTGCAGCGCTTCAACAAATTAGATATGCAGCTGTTTATAAGAAAAATATCGAGGATTACTTAGCAGAAGTAGCAATTAAAAATAGACAAGATGCTATAAGGAATCCTTATGCTCATTTAAGACTTAATCTAACACTTAAAGATTATTACAATTCTCCTTATCTGGTTTGGCCTGTAAGATTATTAGATTGCTGTCCTAGCAGCGATGGTGCCGCAGCAATAATCTTTGCTTCAGAAGACAAAGCCAGAAAAATTACCGATAATCCTGCATGGGTAAGAGCAGTAGAATATATAAGTGATACCTATTATTGGAGTCAAAAAACGATAGAATTCTGGGACAATTTAGCAATACTCGCTAGAAGATTGTATAGAAAGGCTAAAATAGAGAATCCTCTTAAAGAAATACATGTGGCTGAGCTTTATAATGCTTTTACTATACAAGAGATAATGGAATATGAAGCTTTTGGTTTTGCAGATAAAGGAATGGGATGGAAATTGTTAGAAGAAGGAATAACCAAATTCTATGGTTCTCTTCCTGTTTGTCCCAGCGGGGGTGTATTAGCTACGAACCCTATAGCTGCTACAGGGCTAATAAGAGTTGCTGAAGCTGCTTTACAAGTTATGGGTAAAGCTGGTCAGAGACAGGTTCCTAACGTAGTGAATGCATTAGCGCATGCATGGGGCGGAGCTTTACAGTTCCATGGAGCGATGATATTAAGTAGGGAAAAGATTTAAAATGTTAATGAATCTTTTACTCTTAATGCAAAATTTTTTAAAAATAAAATCTATTATTAAATAATGTCAAAAGGATTTGAAGTATTGGGAAAATGGGAAATAGAATACAGGTATGCAACTGGTCCCTTTATTGCTAAATTCTTAGAAGGACTTAAGGAAAAGAAAATTCTAGGAATAAAATGTCCATTATGTAGAAGAGTATTAATTCCTCCTCGCATGTTCTGTGAGCGCTGTTATGTTTTGCTTAATTTGAACGATGTAGTTGAATGTAAAGATGTGGGAACTGTCCAAACATTTTTTGTGGTATATAGGCAATTTTATGGATTACCTCCGCCTCCTTATGCTGTAGGATTAATAAAGCCTGATGGTGCAGATGAAGGGCTAGTTCACTTTATAGGAGAGGTAGATCTTTCAGATCCTAAAAAAGTAGAAGAAAAAATTAAGATAGGTATGAAAGTTCAGGCGGTTTGGAATGAAGAAAGAAAAGGGAGTATTTTAGATATCAAATATTTTAAACCAGTTTAAGAAAGATTTCATAAAAACCGCAGTATTCGTTTTAAACTAAATAAAAAAATTATTTTTTTATTTATAAGCTGCTTCAACAATTTTAGTTAAAAGCATCGTAGACATAACATCCTTACTTATACTTAATTTCCCTCTAAGAAAAGCCGTCATTGGATCTTCTTCTCTTTTAAGTAATTTAATTAAAGTTTCATAATCTGTTGAAATAATTGCCGTAGGATTTTGATGAGTGCCTTTTACAAAGTTAATTTTTCCATAATTTATTTCGATATAAAAATCTCCTGCATCTCTTATATTAAATTGAAAGATTCTATAAACATTCAGCTCATGTGATACTTTATCCTTTGCTTTTTCAAAGATATTCTTAAACAAATTTTCAATTTCCTCTATCTTTTCCATATTTTTAAATTATTTTAGATATTTAAAAATTTATCGTTGTTTTTAGAAAAGCGATTTGCAAATTTATAATTTTTGAACTTCTACTTTAATTAAATTTAAATTTATTCAATATTGAAATTGTTCATTATAATTATTCCTTTTTGTTACGTGCATTTTTATATATATATAAATTAGCAAATATAAGAGATTACGTCCTTTATTAAAATAACTTTTTTAATAAAGTTTCTTTTCAGAAATTAAAAGAGAAAATTCTCCTTCAACTACCTTTTCTTCTCTTTGATTTTTTACTTCAAAACTAAATGTAACAATACCCCCTTCATATTTTTCTTTTCTTACTTTATCTTTTACAGTCGCTTCTGCATATATTGTATCGCCTACTTTTACTGGAGATAAAAACCTAACATTCATTCCTAGAAAGGCAATTGCGGTACCTGCTACCAGCATTCCCATAGACCCTGAAATTAAAGAGAGTGTTAGAAGACCATGAGCAATTCTTCCTTTAAATATTGTCTTTTTAGCAAATTCTTCATCTACATGTAGCGGATTAAAATCTCCTGATAATCCTGCAAAAATTACAATATGTGCATCTGTAACAGTAATGCGGTGAGATACGAACTTTTGCCCTATTTGAAAGTCATTGAAAGTTAATCCCTGCATATATTAATAATTTCAAGATGATATTTAAAATTTTTTCACTTTTTGAATTTAAAAAAAACTTATATATTTTAAAAAAAATTATTATATTATGCGTAAATACCCTCTTATTTTTAAGAAATTATGGCTTACACCATTAAGGAGAAGTCCTGATAAAGAAATAGTGTATAGGTTTGAAAAAAGAGTTACGTATAGACAATTTTATGAAAGATTGAAAAAAGTAGCTAATGCTCTCGAATCTATTGGAGTAAAAAAGGGAGACAGAATAGGTGTCATAGATTGGAATACACTTGAATATTTGGAACTTTACTTTGCTATTCCGATGATGGGTGCAACACTCCATACTATAAATCTAAGGTTGCCTCCTGAACAAATTGTTTACACAACAAATTATGCAGAAGACACTTTCTTAATATTTAGAGACGAATTTCTTCCATTAGTAGAAAAAATATCTCCTCATTTAAAGACCGTAAAAGGATGGATTGTAATATCTGAAAAAGGAGTCACAACAAGTTTGAAACCTTTATACAATTATCATGATATAGTTAATTCAGCTTCTTCGGTTTATGAATTTCCTGAATTTGATGAAGATACCGATGCTGCAATATACTTTACAAGCGGAACTGTAGGATTACCAAAGCCAGTTAAATTTTCCCATCGACAACTTATATTACAACTTATGATAAATTTAATAAGTAACCTTTATCCAGGCGTTACAAGAATAGAATGTACCGATACAATATTACACTTACCTCCATTCTTCCATGGTTTAGGTTGGATGCTTCCATTCTTTGGAACATTACTAGGATGTAAGCAAGTTCTTCCTGGCAGATATGACGGTAAAGTAATTCTTGAATTAATCAAGAGGGAGAAAGTAACCTATACTGCAGGTGTACCTACATTGTTAATGCTTTTCCTAAATCATCCGGAGGTTGAGAATTATAGAGATGCCTTAAAAGGATTAAAATTCTTGATCGATGGAGAGCATCCTACCAGGAGCTTAATGATGAGGGCTTGGTCTTATGGAATTAGAATAGCTGAAGCTTATGGTATGTCTGAAGGTATAGGATTTACTTTCGCTAATCTTAAGGAACACATGCTTGATTGGGATTTAGAAAGACAAATGGACTATTTAAATAAGGCAGGTTTGCCTGCACCATTTGTAGAGATAAAGGTTGTAGATGAGAAGGGAAATGAGGTGAAATGGGACGGTAAAACTATTGGCGAGGTATGGATAAGAAGTCCAGGATTGATAACAGAGTATTGGAAGGATGAGGCTAAAACTAAAGAAGCTTTTACTCCGGATGGATGGTTTAAAACTGGTGATCTAGCTGTTATAGATGAAGAGGGATATCTATTGATTATAGATAGGGCTAAAGATGTAATAAAGAGCGGAGGCGAATGGATACCTTCAAAACAGGTAGAAGATCTTATCGCATCTCATGAAGCTGTTCTTGAAACTGCTGTAATAGCTGTAAGAAGTGAGAAATGGGGAGAACGTCCTCTTGCATTGGTAATTCCAAAACCAGATTATAAAGATAAAATTAGTGAACAAGAGTTAAGAAGTCATTTAATGAAGTATGTAGATATGGGAAAGATACCTAAATGGTGGATTCCTGATAAATTTGTATTTGTAAACGAATTCCCACGAACAAGTGTAGGTAAAGTGGATAAAAAAGTATTAAGGGATCAATACAAGGATCTAGTTTTACCGTAAAACTCTATAAGAAGTTTAAGATATCAGGTTTATAATTATAATACAATTTTCCTAAAGTTATTAATCTTTTAAAATATAAGTGAACATCAACATCATCTGTAAAACCTATTCCTCCGTGTACTTGAATGCCATCTATCATTACTTTTAATAATTTCTTATTTGCATAATATTTTGCAAGAGGAGCAAATTTTATATTTTGAGAAGCTTTCAGATATAGAGATCTTGCCAATTCAATGATCATTGCATCATCAACTAATTTATGTTTAACAGCTTGAAAAGATCCTATAGGTTTACCAAAGGCTATTCTATTCTTTGCATATTCTACGCTTAAATTTAAAACAGCTTCAGCACCTCCTACCATTTGGGAAGCTAGATTTAACATGGCAATTTCTTCATTGAATTCTATAGGTTGAGATTTTTTAAATTCTACTTTTGATATCCTCATTGAATTATCTATTGATTCATAAGATGTGAGAATGACTTCTTCTTTCCATGCGAAATTTTTTCCTATGATAATTAGATCAGCTAGATCTGCTGCTGGTACCATATTTGAATCAGAAATGGCTACTTTAATCTTTCCTTTATAAATTCCTTCTAAAATTTCTTTATCATTAATTGCTCTAGTAGCTACAATTGTAGAGGCGAGAATACCTGGCAAAAGTTTAGCACCTAAGACTTCATTTATGATGGCCACATCTGTTAAGTTAGCAGATGTAAGATAAGGAAATATTTCAAGTTTTAATAATTCTTGATGTAAAGCATTCATCACACTGTAATCTCCTTCGCTAAATTTTCGCAGAAGTTTCGTATTCCAACATCTGTTTAAAGATTCTTCAAGAGTATTTATGATCATTACAAGTTCTTCGCTTATGTATTTATCTCTAGCAATCAACATACTTATGATAAAAATAGTATTTACCATATATAAGGTTTAAATTATTTTAACTTTCTTAGACTTTTTATAAGCTTGTTATCCTCACTTAAAATTTTAGTTATTCTTATATACATCTGAATTTATATGTAAAATAAAATAATATTATAAAAATTAACGTAGTTTAACTTAGATATTACTTTTACATCTTCTTCTAAATATGCCTTGCTCTTCAATCTCTTTTTTAACCATTTCAATTACTAGTGGCTATCTATGATTTAAATTTAAACATTAGTAAATTTTGAAGAGAACAACAAAGATAAAATTTAATTTTCCTTAAATTTTTAACTTTTTTGATTAACGAAAAACTTCGAGTGAGGGTCTGATAAACGTAAAGAAAGACAATAAAAAGAGTGCTTAAAGAAGAACTAAACCGAATTTTAAAAGAAGCATGGTAAGAAACGGTATAGTAATTGATAAAAGCTTTCTGCTTTCATTAAAAACGAAATAATAATGGAAGCATTACATTGAGCTTATACTTAAGTACTATTTTTAAACATTTTATAAAAAAATAAGCCACTAAGAAGTAGCATGCGTTAATTTTAACGTAATTGAATAAAGTTAAAGTTAAAACCCATTGATAATATTTTTACCATCTAACCGTAAAATTTTTATATTTCAAAATATAAAAATAGAATCATGGTCAAAACGACTATAATCTTGGATGATGATTTGTATAGAGAACTTGTAGAAGAAGCTATTAAAAAGTATGGTAGTACTAGGAAGCTTTCGCTTATAATAAATGAAAAGCTTCGCCAAGCGAAAGTCTCTTCTAAGCGTAAAAAGAGAATGACAATAAAATTGGGAAGAATGCTTAAAGAAGAAGAGCTAAACCGAATCTTGGAGGAAATATGGCAAGAAATGGTATAAAAGAATGTGTAATAGATACAAATGCTCTGGTCTACGATACAATAGAGGATTCTGAACATCATGAAACTGCAAGTGCAATTATAGATAGTCTAGATATTTGCATTATACCATCTGTTGTTCTTGAAGAGTTCATATTTACTTTAGCTAAATTAGGATTAGACAATAAAATAATATATGAAAAGGTTCTTGATTTGCTAGAAACCTTTGAATATTTACCAATTGAGAAGGAAGATATAATAAATGCTTTAAACATGATAGAAAAAGAAAAAGTCTCATTTAAAAAATTCAATGATAAACTAATACTGTGTATTGCTGAAAGGCGTAAAGCTAAACTTCTAACTTTTGATAAAGAATTACAAAAAGAGCAAAAAAGATATAAAATTCCTTCACCTTTATTTGAATTTAAAAGAAAATAAAATTACATTATTATAAAATATTAAATCTTTTAAATGTTTTATAAAACGAATAAGCCACTAATGTAGCAGCATGTGTTATTTTATTTTCTTTAATTGATTCAATTATATATTTTTCACTAACGATTTTGATTCTTTGAATTTCGGAAGGATCTCTATTGGTCTTAAGTTTCTTTAAATCTTTGCATAGAAAAATGTATCCTTTTTGAAGACTTCTTGAAGAAACATAATACCAGCCTAAATATATGCATTTATTTGCTAAATATCCTGTTTCTTCCAATAATTCTCTTTTAATCGCTTCTTCAGGATTTTCTCCTTCTTTTAAATGTCCAGCAGGAAATTCTAAAGAAAATGTATCTGCTGGATATCTATAGTTCTCTATCATTACAAACTTATTTTCTAAAAGGGGAACTGCTATGCAAAAATCCTGAGCATAAAACCAGTCATAATGAATTTTGGTTGAGTTAGGAAGTTCAATGAGGTCTTTGTAAACCTTTAAATAGTCAGATTCATAAACCTTTAAGGATTCTAGTTTTCTCCATTTCTTCATATTCCTGACAAATGAAATTTGCTTCTATAAATATTTATAAATTCAAGTTTAATATACATCGTAACAAACTATATTTGTCTTAAAATTATCAAAGTATCATCTCTTGATATTGTGGAGGCAATTTTAGACTGCGGTCTTTTCATAGCTTAAGGATATAATCTATAAGCTTAGTTTTGATATATTCCGTCTCATTTCGTTTTTAAATAGGACTGAGTAATGTCTGCTACTATTGAAGAGATAATAATGCTCAGGTCTGAGTATGAGCAAGACTTTTCACTCTATTCGAATTCGTTTCAATAAAAACTTTAAATAAATATATGCATTATGTATTTATGCCAAAAGTAATAACTATTTCAGATGAAGTATATGAAAAGCTTTCTAAATTGAAAAAAGGAAGGTCTTTTAGCAAAACAATAGATGAACTAATTGAATTTTATGAATCAAATAAGAAAGGTAGCAAAGAAATTCTACGAGAAATGTTTGGAACTATCTCAGAGGAAGAGGCCAATGAGTTAGAAAAAGAAATAATTAAATTTAGAAAAAGTTTTGCTTCAAGAGAAAATTATGATGATACTTGATAGTAACGTCATAATAAGAATATTAAAAGGAGATAAGATACATTAGAAAAAGTTGAAAGTATTCCATGTAGCATAGCTACAACAGTATCAATTTATATGAATTGACTAGAATCAGAAATAGGGTTCTAAGCTATGTAATCTTAAATAGACTTACATAGCTCTTGGGATTCATTAGCCTTAAGCTCCTCTTGAGTTCATTGGCGCTCTCATCAGCCTCTTCCCCTGTCAGGGTGAACTCGCTCCATCCCTTCATAAGCTCATTAAAGAGCTTTGGAGACGGAGAAAACCCCTCCATTTGAAGGTTTTGCTCCTTTCGGGGCATTAACCATCCCACATCTGGAGCATCTCTTACTAGTATTCATTAATACATTAGTATATTAATTACTATTTAAATCTACTTATTTTGAAACTGCTGTTTTTAGGCAAAAGGTTAGAAAGTTCTTGGAAAGATTCATAATATATCCCTTCAATGTTAAGGAAGCTGACTTAGCAAGCGAGATATATCTAAAATTGTCTTCTGCAGGAAAAAGAGCGAAATTGACATTCTAATTGCATCTATGGTCAAATCAAATGAAGAAGTTTTAGTTACTTTTGATAAAGATTTATATGATATAAGTAAGATAGTCGATTTAAAAGTAATTATCCTTTAAATTTTTTATAATATCTTTTTTATTTATGAATTTTTTTCAATCTCTACCCTTTCAATTTTATCTTTTTTTGAAAATTTTACGAAAAAGTGTCGGAAAATTTTTTATATCCTAAAGATAGTAGTATATATATGTATACTCAAACTAAAAAACTCTTCAAGATTCCTGAACCAAAAGATTACGCTGAGGATATATTCATGATCATTAGTCAGCCTATAATGCAGAAAATATACAAAATCTATGATGAAGTAAGCTATTATATTAGAGAATTTCTAAATAACGAAGGTTTTCAAGAATATAAGGCTGTAATAGTAGGCCCTGTAACAGATCCTGGCATAAGAGGAGCAAAGCAAATTTCTTTCGATTATTATGGTAGAGAATATAAAGTTATGAGTAGTGCAATATTATACAAACAACTATTATCAATTGCTAACAAGAAATCTGGCTGCAAAGGTAAAATATATTTCTTTGCAGATAACTTAAGATTAGAACCGTTAGAAACAGCTAATACTGATCGCCATTTAGTTGAGTTCATACAAGTAGATCTTGAAATTTATAATGCAGATCATCATGAAGCTATGGAAGTAGCAGAATCTTTACTTTGTTATGTAATAAACAAGATGAGGAAAAATGAAGAATTAAAAGAAATATGGGAATGCTTTAAACCTTATTTAGCTTCAAGAGGTTTGAAAGAGAGAAAAGAGTTGAAAGCTTTTTTAAGACCTTTCAAGAGATATACGCATAAAGAAGCTGTCGATTTTTTAAAAGACTATATAAATAAAAATCCAGAAGTATTAACTACGATTAAAAACCTTTTCGGCTATGAACCTAAAGAATTAAGCTATAATGCAGAGATACCTTGGGAATATGAATGGCTTTTGTCATATTTGCATGAAGAACCATTTTTTATTCATGATTATCCTCGAGGTTCAAGAGGCTTTTATGATAGAGAATATCCTGATAAAAACGGAATTTTAATGGACTTCGATTTGCTATATCCTGAAGGATATGGTGAAGCTGCATCAGGTGCTGCAAGAGAATATGAACATGCTAAAGTAGTTAGAAGAATGAAGGAAACAGGAGAAAGATTAGATAAATATGCTTGGTATTTAGACTTTTTGAAAAAATATGGGGCGCCTACTGCAGGTTTTGGCATAGGTCTTGAGAGATTGGTACGCTACATTTGTTGTTTACCTAGCGTATATTTAAGCGTACCAACACCTAAAATTCCTGGTATCTATTCACCTTAATGAAGACTGAGGAATATCCTATTTCTGAAATTATTAAAAGAGCAAGATTAGGAAGGAAAGCTATTTATCCGTTAATTCAAAAATACGGAAGGTTCTCAATACATGGCTCAAGTATTTATAGCTTAAATAAACGCTTTCATGATTTAGATGACATTCTTTTAATACCTCCCCAATTCACACCTTTAAGATTAAAAAAGGCTATGGATCTTGTTTTTAGAGAACCTGTTTTCTTCGATGTTGATTTGAAAACTAATATTGGAGGATTTGATGTAAATCTTCCCTTAATTCAAGCATCTATGGGAAGTCAAGATGATTGGAACAAAGTTGCAATTTTTTCAGCAAAAGCTTGCGCAGAATATGGAATAATATGCGGAATAGGTGAAAATGTTTCTACAACATGGGGCTATGATAAAAGAAAGAATCCTAAACAACCTTCTTTTTTAGAAAGAGCTTTATCATATCTTGAAAATTTGACTGAAAAAGGAGGATTAATAATTCAGCAAAATGAAGAAGAAGCTTTTGATGAACTTTGGAATAAAATATACTCAGATAAAAGATTTGATGATTTCATTCAAGAAGGTAAAATAGCTTTTGAAATAAAAGCAGGTCAAGGTGCAAAACCAGGATTAGGAGGAGAGAAAATCGTTAGTAGAGAAGAAGCATTAAAGCTGAAATCTAAATATTATATTTATCCTGATCCAGAAAAAGTCAATGCTGAATATTATGAAAGACATTCGTCACCTGATATCTTTACTGAAGAAATACTTGAATACAGAATTAAAAAACTCAGAAATGATTATCCAAGAGTTAAAATATGGGTTAAAACAGGACCTTATAGAGACATTGATAAAGTCATCGAAATTTCATACAAGGCTGGTGCTCATTGTGTAGTAATCGATGGTAAGGAAGGTGGTACAGGAATGAGTCCAACTGTAGCGCTGCAAGAATTAGGTTTACCTACAATTGTTTGTTTAGCAGCAATAAGGAGAGCTAAAATGAATGGAATGAATATTTCACTAGTTATATCTGGAAGGCTATATAATGGTTCACATTTAGTCAAATCTTTAGCTTTAGGTGCAGACGGAATAGCTATGGGAAGACCTTTCTTAATTGCTTCGTATGCTTACCCTTTCTCAGCGACTATTTTAAAAAGGGAACTATACAAGAATAGATTTTTAGGTTATCTAATCGATAACTTCTTTCATCCCAATGAGAAATCAATTATATTTGTAAAAAATTTCATAGAAAGCATTAAGGTTGAAGCACAAATGATCATTTCTTCATTAGGAAAATATAATATTAATGATTTAAATAGCGAAGATGTTGTTGCTTTAAATAGAGATTTAGCAAGAATGTTAAAAATAAAATATATCTATGATATGTTTGATTAAAAAACTTTCTCATTAAATTAAAAATAATATAATTAATATAATATTATTATATTTATCACATAATTTAATATTTAAAATTTAATCCATATGAATAAACTTTAATGAAAGCTAAAATCAAGGAAAGTCGTTTGTCAAGATAATAGAAGTGTTTATATTTCATATGGATTGTTTGTATGAATCCATATTCTAAGTCTTAAAATTTATTCTCCTGAAGATCCTTCTAGAACCAACACAAAGTTAATAGAACCTCAACAAAGTTTAAGAATTATGTAGACTTAGATTCGATGCTACTAATCTATACTATGATAACATTCATCAAAGAAATTTAAGAATGATCAATAAAAATTTAGGAAAAGTTTCACCTAAAGAAAAATAGGCTTAGCTTTAATCATAACGCTTGTTTTACTTTTAAAATTTAAAAAGTGATAAGGAAACAAAGAATTATGGATATAATATATTACTTAGTCCTATTAGTTCTAAATTTGCTTATTTTACTAATAGCAAAAAATAGATTCATTCAAATTTTAAATATTTTGTTTATCTTGCTTAACATTTATTTTGTAATTAATAATATGCCAATAATTATGTGGTCAAATACGCAAGCAATTCAAATTATAAGTACTACTCATTTAGCAATATATCCTTTTCTAATGTTACTTGCTATTCAAGTTATAAAATTATGTAAAGGCTTGTAGCATGTGACTTGAATTGGTTATACGAATTAATTACATTTAGAGGGAACAAAAGATAGTAATTTAAATTAATCCTTAAATTTTAATTATATCATTCTTAATGAATTTTTTATACCAATTCTCATACTCAAAAGGTTTAACTAAATGAATTTGAAAAATCCCTGGTTCAAAATCTTCTAAAATCTTTGACTTAATCTTCGCTTGTTCAATAATATTGTCTGGGAATTTTTCAGAAACGATCATGATATCTATATCGCTCATAGGGTTATAATCTCCTCTAACAACTGAACCAAAAACATAAACCTCTGCATCATCCAACAATTCTTTCGCTCTTTCTTTAATTATCTTTGCATAAAACATAAAGTTATCTAGATATTTCTTTCTTGATTTTGCCTCTTCCAAAATTATTTCATAAAAGCTTTTCATTTGAGATCTTTTCTAAGAAAATTATTAACTTTTCAGCAAATAAGATTAATGCTTCAGCTTCATTTTTATCATTTTATTTTCCTAAACATCTCGAGCTAAGGTATGCACTTTCTAATGCTTGCAGCTCGATGCTTCTTTCCCTAATGAACCTTTCTATTTCTTCTTTTTCGTAGGCTTTCCTGAGCTCTTTCATAAGTATAGTTAACAAATGTGTTTTAGGATAATCGCCTGCTTTCAAATATAATAAATATTTTAAGAATAGTTGACAAGCTTTCTCTGTATGAAAAACGCTTAAATTATAGAAACCTTCTTCGAAACTTCTTTTAGCAAATAAGAAGAATTCTTTGGCTTTTTTCTTTAAGAATTCACCATGCATCATTATTTTAATACTTTTGTTCTATAATAAGTTATCTTTTAATTAAGAAAAGAAAGTAAAGCGTGTTTGCAATGAAGAATGCCACGTAATGAAAATATTGTTATAAAGAAGTGTTAACCGCAAATTTTGAGACTTCTGCTAATTTCTTCTCCAACCTCTTCAATCTCCTTAAATGATATTTCAGCCCAATATTTTCTTTGAAACTTTAATGGTCTTAATTCAATTTTTTCCTTATCATATACTAAGACTAACATGTCTCCTTCTTTTATTCCAATCTCCTCAACTATCGCTTTAGGTAAATGTATTGTATTTCTCTTACCAAACCTAACTATTTTTTCCATACCATATTTTGATATTTTTGGTTAAAATCTTTTTAGAAAAATCTTCATGAGACAAACAAAATAAATGCTATTAAACATTAACTTTTTAATTTTACTTTTCTAATCATGTTTAAATGGTTAACGTATATATCTAGCTATTAACAGACCTTACTAACTTAATAAAATCTGATAAAGGCATACCACAGACTTTATAGAAAGCCTTTGTATAAGGTTCAGAATCAACAGGATAGGTTACATTATCTGGAGAGTAAACCTTTGAATTGAAAACAAAGTAAGGCCAACTAGCATAGATCTTTGAAGGATTAGATGAGCTAAAGCTTAAGTGCAATATATATTCATTTCCTACATCTAATGGCATTATTAAACCTGTGAAGTGCTTAGGATCAACGTTTTCAATTATCTTAGGAGAAGTAACATTAATAGTTCCACTGTAATATATTTGTTTCGTAATTTCTAAATTATATACAGCATAATAAACATCAATTATTTCTCCTACATTTAATGAAAGAGAAGATTTATTCAATATAATATCTAAAATTAATATTTTATAACGTAAAGAATATTCATCAGGTATAATATCATCTTGATAAGCTTCTCCTAAGGAAATTACTTTAGCATGAACTACTAATACATTATCATTAATAATTTTTAAGAACAAAAGAGGATTCTTCTCATATTCTGGAGCTAAATCTTCTGTATAACCCACGTACTTTCTGAGCTCACTTATTGGAGCCCATCCCATATAATTTTTATTAAATGGTTTATCACATACTTCTTTAGCCGGAACAGTAACTGTGATTGTGGTAGTATTAAAGATATAGATAGTTGTATAAGGAGTCGTTTGATATAAAGTAACAGCTATAGCTACTACAAATAACAATGCCATAGATGCCAATATGATAAGTATTGGTCTGTTATCCACGTTTTTAAAACATTTACAGAAATATTTATTTTAAAACTTTTTAATGGGATTAAAACTTTTTTTAAAGAGAAGAATTTTCTATATTCTTAAGTTCGCTATTTACTTTGTTATTCTCAATTTTAAAGTTTATATTAAGGTTTGAAAACTTCAAAAATATGGTTGAAAAGAAAAGAATAAGCTTTATAATAAAATCCTTTGAAACGTTGGAAGGTGCTGGTGTAAAAGTTAGAAGAGCTTTTGGAGATCCAAATTTAGCTTATCTAACAGATCCTTTCTTATTATTAGATGATTTTGGTTCTAGATATCCTCATGAATATTTAGCAGGCTTTCCATGGCATCCTCATAGAGGTTTTGAAACTGTAACTTATGTTATTAAAGGAGAGGTTCATCATGAAGATAGCACAGGCTTAAAAGGAATTATAAATTCTGGTGATATACAATGGATGACCGCTGGAAGCGGCATATTTCATTCCGAAATGCCTAAGCCAATGAAGATAAAACAAGGTAATAAGGAAATAGAGGATCCTGAACATCGAGGCCTTCAACTTTGGATAAATTTGCCTTCAAGACTTAAAATGACAACACCTCTTTATAGAAATCTAAGAAGCAAGTATGTTCCTAAAGCTACATTGGATAACGGAATAGAAATTAAATTGATCGCTGGAGAAATTAAAAATATTCCAGGCTTAGGAACTTTAACAGGTCCTGTATCAAATGCTTCAGTATATTCTCAAGATGTTAGCTATATTGAATTCATTATACCTCCACAAACAATTCTTGAATATCCTGTTAAAAAAGGTTATACAACTTTAGCTTATGTAATTGAAGGTGAGATTTTGGGCTTAAAAGAGAATAAAGAAATAATTGTAAAAGAAAAGAATACTATACTTTTCGATAGAGAAGGAGAAAAAGTATTTCTCAGAACAGGAGAGAAACAGGCAAGGATAATTCTTTTAACTGGAAGACCTATTGAGGAGCCTATTGCATGGTATGGACCTATTGTGATGAATACTGAAGATGAATTAATTCAAGCATTCAGAGAGTTAAAAGAAGGTAAGTTTATAAAGCATAAGGCTACTGAAATTGATGATATAACCTCTTAAAAATTATACCAAGTATCTTAACGTAATAATTTTTTGAATTCTTAATCTAAGCGAATATTTAACTTTTGTAAACTGTTATAATTAGATTATTTGATTCTTCTTTTATTTCATATTTATATCCTAATCTATTAAGTGTTGTAGTTAGCGAGGTCTTTACAGTTTCATCCTTATCGCATATTACTTCCAAAATTGATCCTGAACTAATTTCCTTTAATTTTTTTGTTGTTAAAAAAGCAGGATATGGACAAACGGTATTTCTTACATCTAAAAATTCTTTTTTGGTCTCCATATTTAAATAAACAGAATAATTCCTCCGTTTCTCGCTGCAATAAGCGCTCTGTTCAGAAAGGTAATTGCTTCCTCTAACTTTACGCCTGGTAAAACTGTTTCCTCATTAATACCCATTTTCTCTAGAAATTCTCTAGAAGGAGCACATGCACAAACATATGCTCCTGCCTCTATTGCATCCTTTACATACTTGCTAACTGGAGGCATTCCAGGCATTGAGATCTTATCTGCAGTATCTTTTCTAATAACATCTAATCCTCCCATTGTACAATATAAATGAGCTTTAACGCCCAAAGATATTGAAGCTAAGATTAAAGTTAAAGCAGGATATACTCTTTGAGGATCGTTTGATACCAATACTATATGTACTTCTTGTTGCTGACTCATAGTTAAATAACTACTTAGTCCTTTATATAAGCTTTATGAATAAAAAATTCTAATTTTATTTAAAATCAATTTATGAAATGGTTCAAGTCTTTCTTTTCTTATATTGTTCTAAAAAGCTTTCCCAGGTTTCTTCATCATCAATTTCATCTTCAAGCAATTCTTCAAAGATCTCGTATGTTATTTGGTCTTTAAATCTGTATTTCTTTATTAGCTCATTGTATTTAACTATTGCACAACGTTCTGCCTTTAAGATCTCTTCTATAAAGCTTTCATAATCAGTCATATCTTTTGGTATTGATAATTGTCCACAGCCAGTGTATTTTAAAATCTCTTCCAAACTGGAAGGAGGAACGTAGCCAAGCTGTATTATTCTTCGTGCTATTTTTTCTGCATGTTTAAGTTCATCCATTGATTGCTTTAAAAGTTCTTGTTTTAAAGTATCTGCATCAACACCTCTCATCGATTGAGCAAAAACCCAGTATTGGAAATGAGCAATCCATTCGTCTGCATATGTTGAGTAAAGGTCTTTGATAACTTCTTCTATTGCTACTCCCTCAATTATTTCCTTTGCTTTCTTTCCCATGTATTTAATATTAACTTCATTCAATAAATAGTTATGTTGGGAATAAAATTATCTTTTTTGTAACCATGTTTTAATTGCTCATTAAACAAAAATTTAAATTGAAGGATAATTATTTTAAAAGTAATGATGAGATGAGGGTCAAATGAAGTAATAGATGATTAAATGTCACCACCGCTGAACTTAATTGAACGTTTAGTAGCAAAGACTTGAATGGAAAAGAATGAAGAAAGAAATTATGAAACAATGATTCTATTGGCATAAAAACTTTGATTATATTGCTTGAGCTATTCCTCCCAGAATATTCTTACCTAACTCTAAAGTTTGAAAGTGTAGTAAAGTAGCTCTAGCATCTCTATAATATCTTTCTAAAGGTAATAACTTACTGTATCCATGAGCTCCTGTTAATCTAAGAGCTTTATCTATGATATTCAAAGAGTTTTCTGTGACGAAATTCTTAACCTTTAACAGATCAGGATAGGAATCTCTTCTTAATGCATCTATTCCGAATTCTATCATATGTTTCATTGCTTCAAGATACGTTGCAATTTCTGCAAAAATGGCTCTTATTCCTTCTCTTTGACCTAACGCTTGGCCTGCTATTATTCTCTCTTTTAAATGCTTTTTGCATATCTCAAATGAAGCTTCAGCTAAAGCATATGCTATCACAGAAGCTCCTAACATTCCTACATGTCCACCTGAATTTATTGCCTTAACTCCATCTTGTATGAAATTCTCTTCGGGAACTTTGCATTCACGTAATATTATTTCTCCCCATCCTATACCTCTCATTCCCATCGAATCATATTTTTGGCCTAAAGCAAAGCCTTCGAAGCTTCTCTCAACAACGTAACCAGATATATTTTTTGGAAATGTGTCTCTGCTCTCTAAATTCTTAGCTATAACTATAAAGATATTTGCATTATTTGCTGCTGTTATAAAGTGTTTTGTTCCATTTAAAATCCAGTATTTGCCTTCTTTTCTTGCAGTAGTCTCCATACCACTTATTCCAGCTCCTGTTGAAATTTCAGTTTGTGCCAAATTTATAAGAGCATTTTTTGCTACTTTAGGAAGATATTTATTCTTTAATTCTTCAGATGCACTTGCGAAAAGGCTATAACTTGCTGCACAATGGGTTACATATATCCAAGCTGTAGAAGCACAAGCTTTAGCAATTTCTTTAACTACTTCAACAAAAAGTTTATAATCTAATCCCAAACCGTAAGGTTTCGGAATAAAAGCTCCGAAATATCCTTGCGAAGCAAGCAATTCAAGATTTTCCTTAGGGAAAATCCCTTCTTGATCTACTTTAAAGCTATTTTCATAGAATTTCTTGCTTAGTTCTTTAATATTAGCTAGAATTAATGATTCTTCAACTTCCATATTTAAAATATTCTTGTAAAAAATTTAAAAATTCAAATAAAATATCAATCAAATTAATATCTTTACCTTTATATGTTTAAGTTCTATGACTTCTGTAAGCCTATGCTTTCAAAAGTTGAGGCTTTGACAGGACGATTCAGACCATCACAAAAGATAAAGTAATCTGCTGTCACAGAGACTATGTTTTTCCCTTTAACTTAAAAGAGCAACTTAAAAATTGAGAAGATATAACTTCTGGAAAAGCTTCGTTAAATTTATTCATTGCAACAGCTGGAAAACAGTATTTGCATTCTAAACAATCATATTTTACTGATTCCATTTGTTGAAGAAAATTTTCTATATCGGTGATTAAAGGAAGAAAAATATCTTTTTTATGGGAAGAAAGAGAGTAACGCAATTTTTTTAAAGTCATCTTCATGCATCCGCACCTTCTGCATTTAGCAAGCTTTATTCCTTGCTGAAGTATTGATCGAATTTCTTCAATTGAATCTTTATAGGTCACAATATATAATATTAATGAGTAAAATAAATTTTAATTTATTACAATAATTAAAAGTTTTGCTTTTTAAGACTGAAAGGATCAGAATATTAAACTATAAAAATTTGATAATATTTGTTTTAATTGTAACAAGCAATCTTTTCTCCTATTTATATGTAAAATTCATGTTAATGCCTTAAACTCCATTTTATAATTCCATTTTCAGATTCTTTGGTTACCACACCTTCATCTTCAAGGAATTTTAAATGAGCTAATGTTTCACTAATAATAAACCATTTTTGAACTGCAGGTATTTCCTCCCAGTTATTGTATTTTATATCCCAAGTTACATAACGTGCAATTTGCCATGCATTCTTTGTTCCGCTTCTTAAGGCTTCAATTATTTCTTTAAGTCTATTTTCATGGTGTTTCTTAATTTCAACAATTCTTCTCTTAACATCTCCAGGAAATTCCCTATGACCTGGAAGAGTAAGATTCACTTCGAGCTCATATATTTTATCGAGACTTTTTAAATATTCTTTAAGAGAGTTGAAGTCTTCCCAATATGAAATGTTAGGTGTAATATCGTATAATATATGGTCACCTGAAAATAAAATTTTCTTATTCTCATCATATAAACATGCATGACCTGGTGTATGTCCTGGAGTCAATATTACTCTTAAAGAATATTCTCCATAGTTAAAAATATCACCATCCTTTACAGGAATTGTATCTACATTACTAACATACTTAATTCCAGGATGAATCTTTAATATCTTTTCACTATCTTCTTTAGGTAAACCGTTCATTTTGAAATATTCTAAAACTTCACGCCATTTTTCTAAATTCCTAGCTTCGTTGAATATTTTTGCATCAGTACTGCTCATATAAACTTTGCTTGTTAATCTTCCTGCAAGTCCAACATGATCTGCATGAAAATGTGTAGCAAAGTAATCTGCATGTTTATAGTCAACACCGATCTCGTTTAATGCTTCTACTAATTTAGCATAACATATATCCATATTGAAACCAGTATCAATTATAAGCGATTTCTCGCCTTTAATAACATAAGAATTGACTGCTTTAAGAGGACTTCCAGGAAGAGGAACTTCAATTTTAAATAAATTCGGAAGTATTTTATATATAGCCATGCTTTTAATTAATACTAATTAAGCTAATTATATAAGTTTATCTCTTAAATTTTTATTTATAGCTTATATAAATGAGTTTAGGCAGTGAATTTAGTCAAAAATAATTTAGCAATAAGAAGAACATGCGTATGAACATGCTATACGTTACAACAAGATACTAGTAACACTGAAATGATGTTGCATTAAAACTAGCATTTCAAATATTCCTGTTCATGATATCCGTGTTAAGAGATAAGTTTAATGATAGAAACTTTATAATAAAAAAGAGTTTTCACCAAATTAATTGGAGTTTAATTCTTTAAGCATTGATTCTAACGATATTGCCTCTGGAAACTTCAAAAGATCTGCATCCTCTGTAACTAATTTTAATCCATGCTTTCTTGCTATATATATGTATGAAGCATCGTAGAAGGTTATATTATTTTTTACAGCTACATCGAAAATTTCCAGCATTTCTTGATTAGAAGATAATTTCTTCATGTTTCTTATAATCTCTTCAAACATTTTCATAACAAGAACAGGATCCTTAATTTTTCCTCTCGTATATTCCTTCCATATAATGTTGCCTATTTCATAAATTGTAAGATCGAGTATTGTAAATTTATTACTATGCAATAACACATTCTCCCTTAATCGCTGTATCAGTGGATATAGAGCTGAAGCGTCAATTAAGAATTTTGTCAAACCAAATTATCACCTCTCAAGCCTTGTTTCCTTAATAGCTTTAACCCATTCTTCCTCCGTTAGATTTATAGAATTAAGTGCTTCTTCTATTAACTTCTTCATTTTCTCTTTCTTTGCTTTCCTAATTTCTTCTTCTAATGCTCTTTCAATAGTTTTCTTTATATTTATGCCAAGCTTTTTAGCCTCTTCTTTAAGTTCCTTTCTTATTCTAACAGAGATAACTTCCGTAGACATTCTCCACAATTTTATGGTTACAATTTTTGTATATAAATTTTTGTAAATTATTTTGTATACAAGAAAAATGCTTTAGGAGGAATCTAATTAAAGTTTTAATCATTAAGTAAAATATTACACAAACATTGCATTAAGTTATCATTATTGAATGAAAATTTAAATAATTAAATGAAATAATATGGGAATATGACATCCTATGACGAGGTTAAGAAATTACTTAAGAAAATTGAGGAGCATTTAAAAGATGTTCCAGAACTTCCTGAAGGCACAGTAGCACGATGGATAAGAGAAGATAGAGAAAGTCATTGATTCTTCAATTATAGTAAAAGTTGTTTCTGAAAGAAAAAACTGAAAAAGATATATAAAATATTTCTCGAAAGACTATAAATAAATATTAAATTTATCCAAAAGTGATTCTAGTATAACATAGAGAAAACTTCTTTTAAAAGATATAAATGTTGAAAAAGTATTTATAATTCTTTGATTTCTCTGCAACTAATAAAAAAATTATTTATATTGAAACAAGAGGTTTAACTTTTAATGAGAAGTCAGATTTTGAAATAACCTTTATAGATTTCTTCCTTTAATTCTTTAATGTCTATATCTGCTAAAACCAATCTACGGTAATGTGTATTTAAAGAAACCAATATAGGTAATGCCAAAATTAGCAAAATAGTAGAGAATAATAAGGTTTTATAGATTCCTAAGCTTTCATAAGCAAATCCTACCGCTAAAGTGCTTATCCCTGCTGCTATGGAAATAAGCAAATATGCTATTCCGTATATTCTTTTGAACTCTTCTCTTCCTATTCTTTGATAAAGTGATGTGAAGAAAAGCATGAGAAAGGAATTTGCAAAACCTGCTAAAGCGTTGCACATTATGAATATCAATAGTGAATGGCTTTCAATTATTATTGAGAGTAGCAAAAATACAGGGAACAGGCTATAAATAACAAAATTTAAAAGCCACAGCTGATTTCTAAGAATTAATTTTGGATAGGCTAAAAGTAATGTGCTAGCAATTAGTGAACCTATACCAAATATTAAGAGACTAATTGATAAGCCTTGCTCTGAAACAAAAACATAGGAGTTTGCTATAGGAGGAAGCAAAATATATGCTATATTTTCGCCAAGGGCTATCATAAAGTCTGCTAATAATAGCAATATTATTAGTTTACCAAATGCATTTTCAAATCTATTTTCATATTGCATAGTTGAACCATCGAAATGAATATTAATGAATCCAATTTTATTGAAGAAGAGAAAAGATAAAGCAATTAAAGTAAGTGTTAATAAGTAAGTAGTTAAGCTGACATTTACAAGAAATATAGCATAGATAGCTCCAAGGATCATAAAGACAGAATAGGATATTTCATACATTAAATTGATAAGTTCAACTTTTTTATTATCTATAAAAATTACTAAGTTATACTTAAGTATACTATGGATCATGAATACTATTTCAAATATAACGAATAATATGAAGATAAAAACGAGATTATTGGTTGAGTTTGTAAATACTGCCAATAAAGTTACAAATATAAGAATGATATAATTTGTGTTTATTATTTTTCTAAAATAGAGTTTTATATCAATGTAGTTAAGTAATAAGAAAACCATTGTTAACGCTAAGTTTTTTATGAAAATTAAAATAGATAGCAAGAAAATGCTGTGGGTTGCTTCGTAGACGTATGTCATGAAGGATACAAACACAAGCCAGAATGAGCTAGAGATGCCGAGATCCATGACTAACACATATACCCTATTTGAGGAGAGCATAATCTCACCCTTTAGATAAAAGCAGAAGGCAAAATAATAATTGTTAGGGACTGGTATATAAATTTTATGTATAAGTTTTAACAAAAAGTATATTATAAAATATAATAAATTTGTAAGGGTGAAATTGTATCAAATAATCTTCTGATTCTTAAATTTAAAGCTTATTGCTTTTTAATATCATTAAATCTTAAGTAAAGAAATGCAGTTGATGCTCTTCCTATTGTTGCAATTATATATCCAACTCCTAAGGCATTTACCAAATCCATTCTTTCACTTAAATGATCGACTAGGTATGTAGAAGAAAGGGATCCTATCATGATTGAAAAATTGTGTATAAGGTTAAATTCAGCAGAAAACTTTCCTCTGTAACCATGTGGTACCAAATCGTAGAGATAAGCGGTATATGCTACATTTATTAATGCGGGAATTATTCCAGTTAATGCATTAAGTAAGTAAATGTGAATTGGTGAAGATGCAAAGTAGAATACAATTGGATAAACTATTAAGCCAAATTTACCTTTAAACAAGCTTAATCTTCTATTTTTATCTACAATTTTTCCTGCAATGGGCTGAAACATTAAGGTTGAAAAAGCATGAAGAGCTTGGGCTATCGCATACTCATAGGGTTGCATTTTAAGCACACGTACTTGTGTTATAGTGAATAGAGGCCATGCAAATCCCCAGAAAATTCCAAATATAAAGTTAACTATGTAATAGTCTCGAATAATTTTAAGACGTGTTAGCTCTAGTTTTTGTCTTGTAATCTTTATTTCAGGAATATTTAACAACACCATAGCTGAAGCTAAGAATAAAATACCTGCTAAAATGAATGCTGGAATAAAGGAATTAAATAAGTATGTAAGAGGAATAGTAATAAATATGGCAGCAATGGAACCCAATGTAGCTATTAAAGCAAAGCTTGATAAAAATCTTCCTCTATTACTTGCTTCTGAAAGCTCGCCAATTAAAGCATTCCAAGCTCCTCCATATATTCCTTGTATTGTTACAAGTGATGTAAGGAGCAAAGCTAAAGTTAAAGGATCCTTAGCATAATATAGGCTAATGCATAGAAATGCTATTAAGCTATTTGAAAGTAGAATTAATTTTATCCTGTTGTTTTTCTTATCTACCAAGTTACCAGTAAATAATTGAGCTATTGAACTAAAGATTCCTAGCCCTTGAACATAGCCAACAAAGAGATTCGAGTTGCTTATAGATGCTGCTACGTATCCAAAATATGGATTTGCAAAGTTATTAGCAGTTGAATTAATTAAAGCGTGGGTTTTAATTTTTCTTAACATAAAATCCAAGACAAGTTTATAGTAATGTAACAACCCCTATATAAACTTTTCTGGTGGGTTTAAAGGAATTTAATATAGAAATGTTTTATAAATTGGTTTTAAAATTTTAATCCTTTTATGTGAATTTTTATATACCTAAATGGAAACTTTAATTAAAGCTAAAGTTGTTGGAGGAATTGGTTCACTATTATTCTTACCATATTTGTTCCCGTTTTTCTCTTTCTATGATATGATTATAAGGACTGTTCTTATCATATTTGCAATGAAGTATATTTCGGATGCAACCAACGATAGATCGATATTTAACAATGGCTTGCTTGCAATGATACTTATAACTCTTGGGAATATCTATGCAATAATAATAATTTACGATGTAGGTTGGGCTTTTCCTGCTTATATGATGATGGAAATAATGAGGTCAGGTTTGTTTCTGAGCCTTTTTATTGTATTTGATTTCTTTCTTATTGGAGCAATTTATTTAATGAAGAGCTTTAACAGAATAGCTGAACTGCTTAACGTGAATTATTTTAGAATAGCTGCTGTTCTCTTTTTTGTAGGTTCAATGTTGACAATTGTATTGATTGGGTTTTACATAATTTTATTTGCAATAATATTTATGATAATAGCTTTCTTTTCGCTACCGAGCAAGCCAGCACAAAAAACCTCATCATTGATGCCTCCTATACCAATTTAATGATATTATTAGGCATTTACATTTATTCTTGCTAGTAAATTGCTTTTCTTTGGTTAGTTGATTTTAAAATGTTTAATCAAATTTTAGAAAGAGAAAATTAAAAAATGCAAAAAATATATCTTTGTATGATATTTAATTATTATGAGAAACTTTAGAAAATTATATGATTTGTTTTATATGAAGCATTTGCTAGTTTATAAATTTGCTAAAGAGTTAAATGAAACTGTAGATGTTATGGTATCGAATCTTATTGATTCTAAATACCATGTCAGCTATTAATTATAAACCACTTTTTTGGTTAGGCGAACTATTCTTAATAACAGGTTCAGTGTTATTAGCTGGCTACTTTGCATTGGCATTTTATACAGAATATACGGAGAAGCAACTTGTTTTTAACAGTACTGTTGAACTAAAGCCAGGAGATGTTAAAGCTTACTGTATATATTTTCCTTTGCATAATGTCATGGAGGTTTCAATCAAAGTCCATGCAGAAAATAAAAAAGAAGCAACCTTTTGGATCATGAGCGAAGATGATTGGAAGAAGCTTAGTAGCGGCGATCCTAATGTTGATTATTCAATCTATGTTCCCAATGTTATAATTGAAACAAGCTGGCGAATGCAATCCTTTCCTCAAAGCGGTAAACAATGTTTAGTATTTGGCAATGCTTTTCCAACAAATGAAACCAAGATAGTTGAAGCTAGCATAGCAGTAAGCTATCAGAGGTATTTATATGATCGTCTTGAAATTATGATGCTAATAATTGGAATATTTACACTTCCTGCTGGAGTAGCTATCATTGTAAGTTTAAGATATGTTAAATTTGCTGAGAAATGATGTTTAAAAATAGATTCGAATATAATGAAATAAACTTGGATCACTCTGGTTTCCAAGTTAAGGCTGAAATTGCTCCTATTAAACCAAATATGAAACCTAAGAAATAAGCTGATGATATGATCATTGATACAGCAAATATTGTAATTACGACCTCTTTACCATAATATAATATGCCACTTAAAAAGAATAATCCAAAAAATAGAGAGGGTATGGAGAATGCGAGAACGAGAGCTCCACCAAGTGTTGTTTGTCTGCCTTTTATAAACATTGATCCCATTATTACAAAAATACCTAATACTAAACCTATTCCGGGTAGATATATTGTAGCAAATATAATTTTTTCCAAGTCTATATAATAGCCGAAATAGTAATAATAGAAACGGTATGCATCAACTAAAAACGGTAGTGCAACCAATATACATGTGCCAACTATTGTGTAAATTCCTCCTATCAAGGATAGTACAAACGCAAGTCTTGGCTCACTCTTATTCATATAAATTTATAATGCTTAAACAAAATTAAATTTTATATTCGAATTTTCTTATTTATTAATTATTCTGAAAACATTAATATACGAAAAAATGATTTTTATTTTGATAATTATTTTACAGTTGAATACCTTTGTAAAAAATATTTTAGGATTTTCATCTTTGAATATATAAATAAAGTAGCATACTCTTCGACTAGACAAAAAGTTTATATACTAATACGGTATTATGGTAATATTAAAACAAACATGGGAACACTCCGTGACGCGAAACTACTTGGCGGAATTGGTTCAATATTAATGCTTTTAATACCAATTGTAGGAGAAATTCTTGTTATAATTGCAGCAAAACATATTTCGGAGGTTACTAAAGATGAATCGATATTTAAAAATGTATTGTATGCAATGATCTTTATTATTTTAGGAGGTATAGTTGGTGTTGCAGTACTTTATGGTAGCTTATTTGCAGCTATAATGATGTTTGGCAATTTCTTTGCAATTTTAGCCAGCATATTTTTATTTTTAATAGTAGCGTTTATCTTTTATTTCCTTGGAGCAATTTTCTTAAAGAGAGGTTTTGAGAGGATCGCCGAGATATTCAATGTAGGTTATTTCAGAACAGCAGCGTTGCTTTATCTGATAGGCGCAGTGTTAATTATTGTAATTGTTGGCGGTATAGTAATATTTGTTGCAACAATTTTCATGATAATAGCCTTTTTCTCTTTGCCTGAGCAATTACCGCCACAACCTCAGCAGTTAGTTCCACCTCCACCAACTTAAAGAATTCAAATAATTAATTAAATAAATTTTTATCTAATATAATTAAAGTTAATTGATATTCTAGCCTTATTTATGATAAAAAGTTTTTAATATTATAGAATATTTAGAGGCTTAATAGTAGTCGAAAGTATTTTTTCTAAATGATGATTTTTTATCGCACAAAAAATAGTTATTATTCAAATTTATCCACTTAAAACTTTTATGCTTTTAAGATAATTTAATATAATCTAATGACTTGGTTACAAAAAGCTAGATTATATGGAGGTGTCGGATCAATAATTTTATTGATTGCTCCTTTTGTAAGCGGATTTCTTGATGCGATATTTAATATATTAACTAATATAATCGGTAAAGTTGAATTTTCGGTGTTGATACTATCCTTTATATTACCTGAATTTGTTTCAATTGTGGGATATATTCTTATCTTAAAGGGGGTGAAATTAATTTCAGAAGCTAATAACGAAAGAGCAATATTTAACAATGTCTTGTATGCAATAATGCTTTTCATTATAGGACCCATAGCTGTAAGTATAGGGGGTTTAGTTTTTTTATACGACTACCTGAAAGAATTTTTGCAAGATCGTAATATTGCATCTAGATTAAGTCCTGAAGAAGCAATTTCATTATTATGCTCACTGTTACTTTGGTTTTTTATATTAATTGTTTTAATAGCTATTTTCTATATAGCTGGTGCAATTTTCTTAAGAAAAGGCTTTTATAGAATCGCTGAACTAGTTAAAATAGAGCATTTTAGAACTGTTGGCTTGCTTTATTTTATAGGTTCAATATTAATGGTTATATTGATTGGTGGAATAATAATATTTATCGCGAACATATTTATGATAATAGCTTTCTTTTCTATTCGTGAACGACCTCCACATATTCCACCTACTCCAGTTTAAGAGTATGGTTGTTTAACTTTTAACTCTAATTAAAATTTGGATGTCATAGTATCTATGTTGAGAACATTCTTTCCCTAAATTTCTTATTTCTCGCTTTAATGTTAATAGTCTTTCCTTTACAAATAATTTTAAAGGATAAGCTTTTTTCTAAAAATATTTAAGTATCGGGGGTGTTACTTATGTTATTTGATCCTAGGCCTAAAACTCAAAGAAGCGCGTTGTTTGATAGAGATGAAGAAATTAAAGAACTTAAAGAATCAGTTGCAAGATCACCTTTAACGTTCTTGTTAGGTATTAGAAGAATTGGTAAGACTTCAGTATTGAAGGTTGCATTAAATGAGCTCGAGGCTCCTTATGTTTATTTGGATCTTAGAATATTAGAGGAAGAAGGTTACAGTAAAGTAGCTTTATACTTGTTAAATATTCTTGCAAGTTTTAAAGATTCCTCACGCCAGTTAAATTCTATCCTAAAACTATATGCTTCAATTCCTTTAATATTTTTTAAATGCTCAATTAGTTTGTTCCATTTGAATGCTGTATTGGAAAAAGCTTCAGATAAAAGTCTATCTAATAACTTTTCAGGAAAAGAACATTCTAATTGTAGTAGATTTTTTAAAAGTATGCTTCAAAATTCGCTCCGTATTTTACAAAAAATTATTTGTTTAGAATTTCTTCCTTAATTTGAATAAAAATTTACTTTTCTTCAAACGAAGATAATACCAACAAATTATTTTCACACATTCCGTTTATTTGAGTTTATTACCACAGTTAGAACAATAAAAGTATTCAGGTTCTACAAGAGACCCGCATTTTGGACAGTAAAGCATCTCTTTTATTGGTGTGCTCATAGAACTTGTCTCAGCCTTATTAAGCCTAGAAGAAATGGCTTTTGCTACATGAACTATGGATAATATTAACGCTGTAATACCTAAAATTGCTGCGATTCCTATAAGTAAAAAGCCAACTATGAATAAAAAGAAAAATATCATATATGTGTTTGAGGAAGCCGTATATCCTTGTGGCAACATAGAAAGGAGGGGTTGAATAAAAGAAAATAGAAGGGAAAAATAGGATATAGTTGAAAAGGAGATATATGCTATGTTGGTAGCGAAGAAGATTCCTCCTATAGCTGCTATAATATGTGAGATAGGCCAATTCAAAACAACTTGCCTTAGGATTAAAGCAATGCCAATAAATATTAATGGAACTACAGGATGAACTGGTATATTTAAAAAGAAACTAATAAGGCTTAAACCAGGAATCATACTACCACCAATTAATAGTAATATACTTGCAATTATTAACAAAATACCAGCTTGAATTGAATATTTAGGTGAAGGCGCTAATAATGCACTAATCATTAATAATAAAGAAAATATAAAAAAGATTATTATCAGCATGATAAACATCATTGTTATACTGTAAAGTGGAGTTAATCTTAGCATATCTAAAATTTTTGTAAAATCTCCGAGGAAGATAAAAATACCAATAGTTGTAAAGAGTGTAGCTGAAAAATAAATTATGCCTAAAGAGCTTACAAGGCCACCCCAACCTTTTAAATTAATTCTTGAAACAACTATACTGCCGCCAAAGCCTGCATATAATGGAAAGATAATGTAAAGCAATAATCCTATTAAAATGAACATAAATCCAGTAATGTAATGTGGAGGAGTGTTTGGAGGTATACGAATGTTTGATAGAATAATTATGCTGATTGTTAAATTAATAAGAATTACGAGATAGCCTCCACTAAAAACTAATAATGCGATTGTTCCTAAACGTCTAGCATTTAAGCGAAGGGTATCCTCCGTTTCCATGATTACAATTATTAATTAAATATTTAAAAATATTCTTAGTCTCAGACAATCTAAATGTTATAACATTAAATATTACATTCAGATAATTTTCAACAAAAATATATGTTAAAATGCTTAATTAAATATATAAGCAAAAATATGAAGGGAAAATTAAAAACATTAAAAGTTGTTTACATTTATTCTAAAATGCGTAATTTATCTAGGAAAATTAACCTCTTAAATTTGCAGATATTTAATACATCTTTTACATAGGACATGATGTCGCCTATTAGATCAAAAGTTAAGAGAAAAACATCTCCTGTTTATATGTTGATTTATGCTTTTTTCTTTATTTTTACATATATATTGATATTATATTTTAATATGCATTATTTTAATGAGCCAGGTTATAAACACATTTATTCTTTTCTTAAGTCCTTATTAGGTAATGTTCAGATAATTAAAATTAAAAGCGATTTAATCATGTTTTATTTTTCGTCTATTTTTATTTTATTTATTCTAACTATAATTTTTTTACCAATTAATTTAATTTATAGTTATAAAAGAAAAGAAATTTTTATTTTCAATACAAGATTTAATATAAAGATTATTTCATATTTTATAATAGTTGGAATAATAATGATATTCTATTTATTTTTGTTAAATAATCTAAGATATGTAAATATTATTCATTTAATCGATACATATTTAATTACAATGTATATAATTATTTTCTATTTGGTTCTTGCCATAGCATTATATGATTTCGATCCTTATCTAGATTATCCAAATAAATATGAATTCCAAAGAACTTTAAAGGAGAGAGACCCGAAAATTAGATTGGAATTCATAAAAATGTTATCGATAGGCATATTTATGACGCCGCTTTTTCTTTTTCTACCTATGTTTGGAATAATTCCATGGTTTCCAATTATTTTACTAGGTTTCAATTTGTTTGTTATCTTAGAAATATTCAGAAAAAAATACTTCTTGGATAAAGAGACATTTTATCAAGATCTATATAAATTAAGCAGATTTTTTAACAAACGCTTGATTATAATTTTTGGAACGTTAGCTTTTATAGCGGTATTTGATATTCTTAACAAGGTTTTGCTGGATAATTACACTTTGCAACCAACGCTGGAACCGATAATGATGGTAGATGAGGAAGAAGACTATTTCATGTATACAGTATTTTCTCCATTAATTACTTTTTTATATTTTATCTTTTATATCATGTATTGTTCATCTTATCGTCATCTTAATTATTATTTGAATTATTATGTTATCGCAGAAAATATTGATTATAAAATAAAAGAAGGTTATCATATTAAAAATGTTAAAGTTGATCCTATGATAACTTTTCTTTCATATTTAATATTGTTTATAGTTTTTTAATTAATTTAATTTTGTAAAATTATTTTAAAGTATATATTTTTAATTATTTAAAATTTTCCTATAATTTTAAAAATTAATTATAACAAAATTTTATAATGGTGGAGGAGGAATCTTCGAATACATTTTCTCTCTTTTACGCTGGCGCCTTCTTTCAATTAATATTAGCGCTAATACAAAAGCTATTGAAGATACCACTATACCAATACTTAGCCACATTAAAAATACCGTTGTTTGCTTGTTTTCTGCTGGTGGAACTATTTCAAAATCTGGCACAAGTGATATTGAATATATAGTCCACCTCGAATATCCTGGCTTATGGTCTGATCCTGCTATGTATAAGTTTTTTCCATCAAAAGCCATTTTTCCATACCAAAAATCTGCATCTGCATCTATATCTTGGCTTAATACTAATCTTTCGATTTGATTTAAGTCTTTATCATAAACATATAAAACATGTCTTCTATATCCTCCTTCCTCTTCTTCAGTAGCTACATACAAAAAACCACTAGCATACAATAGTTTATAAACAAAATAAGCTATCTTCCTTAGTTTTATTTCGTTTCCGTATTTATCATATTTGGCTATGAATCCATCTCCGCCTATATACGCATATCCATTCTCATCAAAATCTACAGTTGAAACCAAACCTGTATCATTTTTCTTTATAACCTTTATTAAATTGAGATCCAAATCTAATATTTCAACCCTGAACTTTTCGTTTTCGACACCGGTAACCCAGAGCTGTTTAGTAATAGGATTAACTTTGATATTTGTAGCACTATTTTGACTAGGATAAGGGTCCATATATTCTTTAACAATTGTTAAATTATCAGCCACCCATTTCTCAACTCTCCATCTAAAATCAGGAATTCCTTTAGTATAAAACCCTGCTATGTAAATATGGTTATCAAAAAAATTAATAGAAGTAGCCCATCCGCCTAGATCTCTGCGTTCCTTCATTAGTAGTTTCGGCAACCTCAAGTTCGAATCAAATACCAGTATGTTCCAATACCTATCTACTACATATATTTTTCCGTTAGTTATAACACAGTCTACCAGCTCAACGAAACTAAATGATTCCCAAACTCTGATCAAGGCTCCGCTAGATTTATGTCTGATCTCAAGTCTAGCGGACGATCCACCGAAAACATATATATAATCTCCAGCTTCGCATACCGCAAAAGCCAGAGAGCCATAACTACTTGGTTCACTATGGACTCTCCACTTAATCTTTAGAGTTAAATTCTTAATGTCTTGCTGAGTTAAAGAGACTTTGATATTTGTGGAATGCTGAGATATTCCGTATATTTCGGTTAAACTTAAGATACTTTGCCCTTGAATTAGCAACATAAAAATAAGTATTATTGCAATAATTTTACTTAGAATTAAATGAGTATTTTTCACACTTTTAATATGATATGAATAAATAAAAATTTTGAAATTAAATTATAAACAAGTTTAGCTACTTTTAGTAAATAGAGCAAGCCTAAATAATAAAATGTTGTTAAAAATTAATTGTTTTATTTGAAATGTTTTAAAGGTATTGTACAAATAAATGAATTTAGAACACCATACCTTATTTTAAGACTCCAAGGTTTTTAACAACTAAGTAGCACTAATTATGTTTCTAAAACAGTTGGAACTTTTATTTGCTTTCCTTAGCTTTTACAAATTTTTTTATATATGTTGAATATAATATTTGATGTGAATATACATAATTTTGCTTCACTAATAACTTTAGGATTTTTAATATTTATAATTACTTTTCCTTATCATATCCCATTAATTGAAGCACAAAGTCTAAAGATCGATATGCTATTTCTTTCCGTACCAGCTTATGATGATGCAGTTTATGGTTCTTGTGAAAGTAAAGAGTATTTATTCCTCTTTGGATGGCAGTTGAAAGATTTCAATTCTTATGTTAGATTTCAAATAAAATTTAAGTCGAATGGTACTTTGGTAAAAGAATTAGTAACAAGGGATTACCCATTAGTTGTAGACTGCATTATAATCAATGATAAGCTATATGCTATAGGCGGAAATTGGCAAATATTAGTATTCGATTTAAATTTAAACCTTATAAGTTTCGTAAATAGAAGTTTGCGTGGATCAGTTAACTCTATAGCGTTCTACAATGGTTACCTCTTTATAGCGGGATGGGAAGATGTGAATTTCGACGAAATGTGGAGAGTTGAGAAGTGGAGAATTGAAGATCTAAAATTAGTCAAAGAATATACATCAAATCCTACTCCTTGGGTAGATATGGCTATAGGTATTGGTGTCAATCCTGTTACTGAACAATTATGAGTTTTAGGTCAAGAAGATTATTATGGTAATTTTAGAATTAAAATATTTGACTTAGAGTTAAACTTATTAAAAACTATAAGTAGAAATTATAGTCGTGGAGCTATTGCTGTAGTCTTTGATGAGGATGGTTTCGCATATGTACTAAGTGAAAGTAGCTATGTAACTAAATATGATAAGTTTGGAAATGAAGTAAAAGGCATGGGTATAGAAATTTTGGATAAAAAACTACTTTACATCAACGGCTATTTATACATTGCTGGCTGGAAAATTATTGATAACTATTGGAGACCCGTTTTATATATTTACGATAAAGAACTTAACCAAATCGATAGTATAATATTAAGCTGGAATTAAAATGTGGATGCTCATTTTTTCTGGGGCGATATGATCTTTGATGGTAAAAATCTATACATAACGGGATGGGATGGTAAAAAAGGTTACTGGGGATGGATACTCTGTACAATACCAATTATAGAAAAGACATCAAACGTTACATATGAAAAATTGAAACAACCTAAATGCATAATACCAAGCGCATCAGCAGAATCATGGAATGATATTCCATACCGGGTTTACCCAACAGAGCCGAATATAACTCCATTGGTATGGTATATTGTTGGTATAGCAATAACAGTAATTGTTATAACTTTATCACTCCTTTGGGTTAAACGCAAACGTAAAAGAACTAAATTAAACAAGCATAACTAACTTAATATTGATTTTAAAGTAATTGTTGCAATAGAATTAATTTAAGTTATTTAGTTCTCGATATATTTTGCGTACATATTCTTCAATAAAATGTCCTAAATGCAAAAATAAAATGAAAGAAATTTCCTATCGCTGGTTAAAATGCAATCGCGGTTATGAAAATGATAGAGATATTATTGCAATAATGAATTTAAATGGAGTGGTTCTCTGTGCCACCTTACTGCTCACTAAATGAGAGATGTGACTCCGAATCAATGAGGGGAACGATGAAACGCTTTGAAAAAGAACTCTCGACCTTTTCAAGGCGGGGAGGAAGTTAGATTAAATTAGCTGAACTATTAATTCTAAAAAGTTCACAAGGCCTTATTTTAAACTGCAGTTTAGTAGGGTCTGGTGTGCCTCCTTTTCTTTGCATCGTGAGCCTTCCAATGTATAGGCTACCTCTTGGAGAAAGCACCAGAGGGCCTTGAGCAAAGAAGTTCATAGCTGTATTTATATCTTTTAAGATCCAAGTAGTGGTATCAGATATTTTATCATATCTAGTCACAAGCATCCAATTAGCAGAAAAACCACCTCTTCCCTTCAGTACATCACTGACAACTAGAATCTTATTATTATTAAAAAAGTTTATAATTTTCTCCCTTAAATCATCTTTAAGTTCATGTAAATACGCTCTTCTCTTATCTCTTAAATCAGTCAAAGGAACTTTTAGTAGCTTAGGATATAGAGAAGGATTGATCTCACCTGTAAATATTTTAATCCCAACGCTATCTCGTCGCTAAAATGCCACATTTCTTTATATGCATCAACTGATCTTTTATCAACTTGATTATAGTTGCAATCTACTTTTTTCCGTCTCTAATTTCAACAAATCTGATGAGGTAATCTCGTATATCTTATCAAGGTCTTGATCCCATTCCTCCTTGAACCATTCTTTAATCTCACTTAAAATACTCTTGCTTACAAGAATTATATCATGCAAAACTTCATCCTTATTTTTATACTTAGAAAAATCAGGGTCAAATCCATTATATTGGTAATCATGTAAAAGAAAAGCTATATTTGTTATGTTCTCGACTTCTTTATAGCCTAGCTTAACTAAATCGATTGAAATTCCTTTTAGTGAACGGGTTGGAGCATTATAACCTTTCTTTGTATACCAATCAGAAGACAGCTTATCTAAATTTTTGGTTGCCAATGCAGATAGAAGAGCTTTGACTGCGCTAAAAACTTTGCCTGCAGAGTTCCTAGTTCTACCTGCGATCCACATATTTATAGCGATGTCTAAATCGTCTAAAGTTTCTATAATTCTAGCCTTGATGTAGACCTTTTTGTTGAACTTTGGTGAAACTAACTTTCTTTCCACATATTGCAATTCTTATAATTTGCTTATATGTTTTTTAAAGTAATATGTTAGCTAAACTACGATTTTCAAATCGGTGAAGAGCACTAAATTGTATAATTAATTTTATCCTTTAAATATATGGCTTCTAATGTCTTGGAAGATTTCTAGTAAACTTGAAATAAATGGAACCATTACCTTTTTAAAGAATAGAAAGTCTAGTTACATCAACGATTAGAATTTACTCTTTGAGAAAAACAGTAAGAATTTTAAAAATGAATTTTAGCTTTTTAACTCTTAAATAATTAATTTATTATGTAAATCTTAGTAATGTCAAAAGCCACCAACATAATAAAGATATTCAGCGAATTTCCTGAAATAGCGTCGCTAGCAATTAAAATTTCTTCAGGAGAATCATTAAGTGAGCATGATAAATTTCTATTAAAAGAGCTTTCTGAAGCTACAGGTTGGAGTATTGATGAAATTATTGAAGAATTAAAAAGAATAGATGCTAATCATTCAGAAAGAGTAAATAAGTATAGAGAACTCTTTGAAAAACTTTATAACGAAGCAATTGAACTTGTTGAAAAAGATACTGTACAAGCTGCTGAGAAACTATGGGGAGCGATTGTTGCCTTGATTAAACTTCATGCTTCAATTAAAGGAGTTTTTGTTGAGTGGACTCATGATAAGCTATATAATTATGTGTCAAGAAATGTTGAAGAAAAACATCGCAAGTTGTTCAGGGATTTATTAAAAGCTGGAGAGCCGCTGCATAGGTATTTTTATGAGAAGGGAATGGATTATGAGGCATTCAAGGATTGCTGGAAAGATGCTGTGGAATTGATGGAAAAGGTTAAAGAATTAGTATATGCATCTTTAAGATGATTTGATGGTCGTCGGCGGGCCATCATATTGATCATTTTGTTTGTAACTTTAAAAAATGCCTAAAGTTTTTATTTAACGGCTTTTTCGGTAAACTATAAGGTTTATATATCGGTTTACTAAAAGTAATATTGTGTCCGTAGTGAGCGTTAAGGTTAAAAAGGAAATTAAAGAAAAGATGCTGAAGTATAAAGAAAAGGTGAATTGGGCAGAAGAAATTAGAAAATTTATTGAAATGAAGATCAGAGAGATCGAGGCGGAAGAAAACATTAAAAGAGTATGTGAAATTCTTTCAAAAATAGAATTTCATGCACCAAAGGGCTCTTCAGTTGAGATGATAAGAGAAAACCGTGATAGTCATTGATGCATCCATATTAGCTAGTTTTCTTCGCAAAGAGCCAGGTTGGGAAAAATTGGCAAATTATATTAAAAACGTTATAGCTGTAGATCTCATAATTAAAGAGGTTAGCAATGTGCTTTGGAAAGATTATTATGTTAGAAGAAGTATAAATAAAGATACAGTGCTTGAGCTATATCGTTTGATGAAATCTTTATTAGGAGTAAATATTCTATTAGAGAATGAAGAAAAGTATCTTGATGATGCCTTTGAAATAGCTATATTAACGGGAGTATCAATATATGATTCTCTTTATATTGCGCAGGCAAAGAAAAATAAATTACCTTTGGTTACGTTAGACATGAAGCAGAAAGAGGTTGCTGAAAAAGTGGGTGTTAAAGTAATTTATCCTATATAGTGGTTCCATATATTATTAGGTGATAATAAATTTAAACATGAAATTAATTAGCGACTCTATGAATATTTGTTGTAGTCAATCTTTTTTCTTTACAACCTTCTGTGCTTCCATAACCATCTTCTCGATGTCTTGAAGTCTGTCTCGTACGCTTTCAGAATCCAATTTTGCTTCATGGAAACCCCAAACGTGTAAAGCCCATGCAGCATCCCATGAATTCCTAAACCACTTTCCAAGCTTTTCAGAAATCATTCTAGAAGCCTTATCTAATTCTGCGACCGTCCACCTTTTTCTCTCATCAACTTTCTCTATAATATCGCTTAAGTTGAAGTAGATTGTGAGTGCTTTAACAACCTCCTCAGCAGCCTTATAAAGTTTCTCAGATGCTTGAATGGGATCTTTATCAATCAGCGACTTGCCTTCATCAAGATACTTTGCAGAGAGTTCCAAGTGAGTTTCAGTACTGGTCATGACCAAACAACTCCTTTATTTTAAATTCATTAAAATTTTATAAAAGTTTAAGATCGGTATTCTCTAATTGCATTTAAAACATTTTTAAGTGTTACTAGATTTTCTTTTACTATTTCTTCGTTTTCATAACCTTTAACGTAATTATCCAGTATATATTGCTTTTTTAAAATTATCTAGAACTCTTGTAACGTCTTTTCTCTAAGTATATATTGATAATAATATTAAAATAATTATAAGACGGATGAGGATAGGATTGCTTATAGGTCTCCTAATCTTAACATCTGTCTTGCTAATCTCTTATTTTCTAGCTTTGTACATCTTTCCTCCTGTATTTGGAGAAAAAGTAGAAGATTTTTCTTTATTAAACAGATATATTATATTTCTATTCATACCGCACTACATGGTAGTCTTTAATTTCTTTATCCTCTTCAACTCATCCAAATTATATCGTAATTTCTTAGATATGATTAAGTCATCTGATGATATCCAATTTGCACTGATCTCATATTTTGGACCTTATGTAGGCTATAATATTGTTCTTGCATTAGCACTATTTCGTGGGCAAGCGAATATTCCTGTAGCTTCTCTTTTCATGTTGTCTATTATTTCACTTATAGGATTAGTTGCAAGCATATATTTTGGTATTAGTTTTGATAAATTTTTAAAATATCAAAAGTAAAGGAAAAGAAGGAAACAATTAACAGCTTGTGAAAGTACTTTTTAGTGATTAAGGAAGGTTTGAAGGTTTTAAAAAGTATTTTGAAGGTTTCCTGAGAGTGTAAATGATCACATCTATAGTTTATTAACTGGATTATTTTAAAATGTTAAGGATGTTCGAAGCTGATTAGATTTGATTTTAATGATATACCAGATTTCTATTCTATATCAGTTTAGAAAAGTTTACTGAATAGTTTGAAGCTTTTATTCCAATTAAAGAATGAATATGCTGTTGCTGGAAACAAGATTTCTCTTGTATATTTTTTTATTATCATTTCTAGCCAAGTTTTCTCTTTCTCATATTGTTCGTGTAAACAAAATTAACTTTATTTGCTTCCTAAACTATTTAATCTTATGAGTGAACTGATAAGAGTAAGTAAAGAAGTTAAGAAGAAGTTAATTAAATTGGCAGCAGAAATACAACAAGAAAAGGGAGAAAAGGTAAGTTTAAATTATGCTATTGACTTTTTAATAGATTTCTATTACAATAGAAGGAAAGATCCTCAATTATTACTTTCTCTTTTTGGTTCTATGAAAGGATTAAGAGAAGAATTCGAGGAGTCTAGAAGAGAAGATGAGAGCGGTAATCGATACGGGACTATTGATTGAAATTTTTGAAGGATCAGAAATAGGTAAGAAACTGCTGGATCTTATTATTAATGATAAAATAGAACCTATAATTACTGATGTAACATTAATCGAATTAACTTAAGTAGTAATTAAATTTCAGCTCTGTTTCAGGGTAAGATTTTTTATTACGCAACTTAATAGAAAGGCTTGGTTTAAAAAAATGGTTTGGATAAATTGTAGTCGATGATGTTAACTAGTAAAAGTAGGTGGTGTCAAAGCTTTCCTTTTTCTCATCATAATAAAAAGTGTAACAACAATACCCGCTACTACTGGTATCGTTATTCCAATAATAAATTTTACTACATTGTTATAACTATAAACGAGTGATTTCTCACTCTAAAAAAGAGACTTTTAATATTTGGAGATAAGACCAGCATTTATTAAAACCTTTTCACTATCCATCGTATCAGTTATTTCTATCTCTAGTCTTAATGGTCTGAACGACTTATCTAAAACCATAACTACTTCTCCTTCAAAATGGGCCCAATGCTCAGGCTCACCGTTTGCTAAAACTATTTCAATAACTTCATTTTCATATTTAATATCGGAGAGTTTTTGTTCTTCTAATTTTTTTAGAACTTTTTCGCTGCCCATCATATCTTTTATTTCTATTTCTAGTTTTAGTGGTCTATATAGCTTATCAAATGTCATTATTATTTCTCCCTCAAAATGAACCCAATGCTCAGGATTTCCTTCGTTCAATCTTACAGTAATAATACCATTCTCTTCTTTTACCCTAGATTTAGCCCTAATTCTTGAAGCTTCTGCTAATAATTCATGTGAAGATAAGGGAATATCGATGATTGGTTTATTATTCTTTAGAAAGTAGGCGTAATCTTCCAAGAATTTTGCATATTTTTCAAGCAAATCTTCCATATAACCTAGTTAGTTAGCAAACAATATTTATGTTTCCTCTGTTTTTCATGCTATAAACGAGCGGACCTATCCAAAGTCTTTTTCATATTTTTATTGAAACTACTAATGTCTTAAAAACGTTCTTTTAAACTCAGCAACTTCATGTAAAATGGGAAAGAAGAAACTTCCATACCTTAATCATCTGAATTTTCCTTCCTTCAAGTTCAATTTCTCCCTCTTCATCATATGTTATAATCTTAATTGATGGAATTCTATCTAAAATTTCCTTAATACCTTTTAATTCTCTTTCATTATATTCATAAGTTACCTGATAGGCTTCCTTTATCCCTTGATGATCTTTAATCAAGAAATCAACCTCTCCTGTTTTACCTCTATAATAAAATATTTTATCTTCTCCGTATCTCCTGGCTAATTCTAGAAATACTAAGTTTTCAAGAAGAGCACCAAAATTAGTATTTAATCTATACCCTACCACATTAGCCATTCCTTGATCAACGGCATAAACCTTCCTCTCTGCTCTAACCATTTCTGAAAATTTAGGCGAGATAGGCTTAACGAAATATACTAACTTAGCTTTTATTAAGCAATTGCTAAACCTTTGTATAGTATGTAAAGGAATCATGAGTTGTCTAGAAATATTTCTGAAATTAATCCTGTTATCTACATTGGAAATTAAATACAGTGTAAGTAATTTAATTTTACTCTCATCTTTAATCTTGCATGCCTGTATAACATCTTTAGCTATAATATCTTCAAATAATGATTCCAATGTTTTTTCTTTAATCTCACTTACAACTACGGAAGGGAAACCTCCGTACATTAAAAACTCTTTTAATTCCCTTTTTATTTCGCTTTCTTTCGCAACTAATTCAATTAATCTGCTATTCTTTCCTCCAACTTCAATCTTCTTAAATTTCATGAACTCGGTAAAGGATAATGGATAAACGTTGATAACTATATGTCTACCAGCTAATTTATTCTAACTTTATCATTCAAGAGTTCTGAAGTTGAGCCAGAAACTACGACTTTCCCCTCTTTTCTATCAATTAAAGATCTAGCAAAACCCTCCCAATTTTTAACCCTTTGTACTTCGTCCAAAAATATAACGGGATTAGCATTATCTCTTTTAATTTCTTCTTTGTATAAATCGTATAGATAAAATAAATCTTCAGCTTCAGTAATTTGACTAAATCTCGAATCTTCAAAGTTTACGATTAATATATTGAAGGGGTTAGTGCCATTCTAGATTAACCTCTTAGCTACTTGATTAATTATCGTGGACTTTCCTGCTCTCTTAACCCCTAATACGCTTGCGATATTCCATGAATTCAATACCTGAATTATTTCCTCTACGTATCTATCCCTGAAAATACCTGTGAATTGTTCTTTATACCAAAAATTCCAATCTATTAAAGCTTTAAGTAATCCCTCCTTATTCACAACCTTTTAAACATTTTTCATGTTAATAAATTTAACTCATATGATGGGTCAAAAATGAATAATTTTGACCCGTAATGTGGATCAAAATAATAGATCAGACACATTCAAGGAAATGCACTTAATATTCCTTGCTTTTATTGCACATGCTCTAATTAATCTACTCCTAGAGAGGCTAATCAGCATATAATTAAAATTTAATTATTAATTTTTGAATTGAATTAAAATTCAACAGGCTTTCAGAAGAACTCGAAACTTATACACTTACATTTATGCTGGTTATGGAATAATAGTTTGAGAAAGAAACCAATATAGTAGCAACTGGAAAAACATCAGAAGATCTTAGGGAAGCGTTGGAAATTGACTAATAATTATAAGCATTTAGCTGAAATTACAACATATTACAAAAAAGCTATAAAATCTCTTGATGAAGATTTAAAAAAGAGAATATCTGAGAAAATTGAAGAACTTTTGAACGGTAAACTCGTTAGAAAGCCTTTATATAGTTGATATAAAACAATGAACTTTATTCAATGAGCTTTAGCTATTGTCTTTTAGATTGTTTTAGTAAACATATAATAGTAAATTGATGAGTTTCTATGTTATAATGGCAAAAATAAAAACCTTCTAGTATTTTAATGTCTTTAATTATAAAATCTAGATAAAAATCATAAGATTACATGCGATCTCACAATTCTTTCAGCTTCAAATAATTTTGCAAAATTTTAAGAATTTTCTTCTTCACGATCGGCTAACCAACAGTTGTATTCATCTAAATCAAGCTGTGAAAATAAACAAGCTATAAAAAAGACTTGTTCCAACTTATCTTATAGTTTGTATCTAATCTTCCTTTTTCTCTTTATTTTAAACCCTTAATAAGTTTAATACGTTTCAATAATCTTGCTCTTACTTATTCATTTATTCTTCGTTAAATTAAAAGAAAAATAACTTTAGATTAAAGTTTTAAAATTTAGTAGAAAATGTTAAATTTATTAGAAATTAAAATTTTATTTCTATATCTTTACTATTTAATACTTTTATATATTTTAATGATTTATTTTTAAGTTTTTCATCATCTGTTACTAATATTAATTTATTTTTTATAGCTAAGAATAAATAAGATGCATCGTATATTGTTAGTTCTTCCTTTGCTGCAAGTTTAAAAACTTCCTTTTCATAACCACCAATGCTTAATATTTCGAAAAGTTTAAAAACCATAGTTAAAACTTCTATGTATTCCAAAGCTGTTTTTTCATCAATTTTGCCAAATTTATGTTCTTTCCATATTGCATTCATTGTTTCATATAAGGCTAAATTTAATGAGAATCCTTTGATGAAAGCTTTCATTGATCCTTTCTTAATTAGATTAACTATTGCACTTGCATCAAATAGATAAACTTTATCTTCCATCCCTATCTTCTCTTATTATTCTTGCTATTTCTTCATCGCTTATGTGAGCTACTTTAGGAACAAGCCCTTTTACCTTATTCTCAGCTTCTTCTAATATTTTCTTCTTAACTTCTTCCTCTAAAGCTCTACGTATAACAGTTGAAGGCTTTATACCATATTTATCCATAAGCTCTTTTAACTCACGGGGAATTTTGACTGAAATTGTAACATACTTCATAAATATAAAATATTTCTTACTTATATAAAGTTTACCTTATATTAGTTTACTTTAAATAAGATATTTTCTGTTCTTAAAACATTCATGTGTTAAAATAGCTGAAGTCTAAGACAAAAGATCAGGTCTTTTGCTAAACCTGCTTCCTCTTACTCTTGAAAAACTCAAAGGTACCTTTTCAAAGTGTTTTATAATTCACTTCATTGATTTGTAGCTATATCTCTCTTTTAGCTACAGCGAAATCATGTATATTTTGATATATATCTTTAAATTTAAATAATTTAGAGGTGATGTTACTATTATGATTACATTTTCAGCTGAATTCATCGAAAAAATGCATAAGAGGCTAAAGAAATACGAGGAAGCTGATCGTAGCGAAGTGATGGCGAAGATAAGAGTAGTTGTGGACAAACTTGATGACTTAGCATCTGTGGCTAAAGGTCGAAGCCAGAATACTTGGCATACTGATGAGAATGGTCCAAGTCCGCTTGAATACTTTATATCCGCTCTAGGAATGTGTCAGTGTGTACATTACGCCGAATATGCAGCTGTATCAGGGATCAAGCTTGAGTCATTAACAATAGAGATAAAAGGAGACTTCAGAGTTACGAGGCCAAGGAGTTTGAAGAAGATTGATTACACCGTGGTTATTCAGAGCCCAGAGAAGCCTGATGCAATAAAGGAGCTAGCCCAGAAGTCTGCCGCAGACTGTTATGTAACTCAGACATTAAAAAAGGCATGTGAAGTACGAGGGCACCTAATATTGAACGGGATTGACATTGGTGAAATTCCCTAAATACTTACTTGAACAAACGAGGGATAATAGTATTAATAGATTGCTAAAATTTACTAATACTTTACAAATGGAATGAAAGTCTTGCCTTTTGAGAGAAGGAGAGGACTTAAAGAAAGAAAAATCATTACTACTCTTTCTTTTCTTTCATACCCTATCGTAATGTCATTCAAAAAGAAACAGTAAATTTATAAGGGGAAAGGAAGATAGATTTATTAGATGGCCTTTACTAAACATTCACCAATTCCAGCGGAAGTGGAAGAAATTGTGAAAAGAATAATGGAAAAGAAAGAAAACAAACAACCGCTAACATTTGAGGATGTTCGCAACATCAAGAATCATCTTTCATCATTTACCTCAGATCAAATTGCCGTTATTCAAGATATTTTAAAATCTGAAGCTGAAAGAAAAGTTAAAGAGTATAAGTCTAAAACAGGGTTGGAACCTATAATAAACCCATTAGAAGACATTACTGAGGCATCATATAAAGAAGGTTTAAAGCCTTTCTTAGAAGCATGGGTTGAAGCTGAATATTTATTGCGTAACGAGAGTTTATGGAGAGAATTTGATGAAAAAAAGATCGATTATGATACGCTTCTACGGAAGACCATAACTGTTTTCAATGAATTATACTCGCTTATTACCGAGTAAATAATTTGGAGGAAAAGGATTATTTTTATTTGGGACTTAAATTATCAGATAAACTTTACAAATATCTTGAGAAAACAAACTTATTACCTGAATATCCAAATCTACGTTTGCTAGCTGAGGATGTTGTAGAAAGAATAATATCAGAAATAATTGAAAAAGGTGAATTGAAATCTAATAGACAGCTAGAGAAGTTTATACTTGCTCAAGGCCAGGAATACATTAAGAGAATCGCAAGCCGTCTTTTCCTTGAAGGAAGGAAACTTAGAGATGTTATTCAATTAGCTCCAATAAAACTAATTCTTATAATAGGTGCTGGTTTTTCCTTTGAGGCTGGAATGCCATTAACAAGACATCTTTCCTTAATACTAAAACCTATGGGTTTTGATGTTAAAGAATATGAGGATATAAAGGAGGCTTTTAGAAAGATATCCCAAGATAAAGAGAAGGATAAAGAATTCAAGGAAAGGTTCATATTATATTTAAAGGAAGGTTTGCAAAGAGGCGAGATCAAGATCACGGAAGCTCATGAAATAGTTATAAAGAAATTTGGAGATGATAAAATTTTAGAGATTCTTTGTCTAAATTGGGACAATCTTCTGGAAATATGCTATAAGAAACTTACGGGAAATAAGATCCTTAAAATCAATAGGGAAAATGTATCTATTCAAGAAGATACTTTTCTTCATTGTTTATGGAAGTTTCATGGCGATGTAGATGATCCTGATTATGAATGGATATATCCTGGTACTAAAGGAAGAGTTTTTTCTAATTTCAAGAAATATCTTGAATTTTTGATTAAGCAACGAAAATATACTCTTTGTGGACTTGTAGTGGGTTATTCGGAGCTTGATGAAGAAATGGGCAATGTAATTGAAATGATCGAAAAGAGCTTTGTATTGTTCAGAGTTGGAATGGATATGAGGTTATTCAATAAGCATAAGAACTACATTCTCGCTCCAGCTAGATGGATTCTTCCTCAGATATTTTCAGACCAAACTAATGATAATGAAAAGTAAAATAAGAATGTGCTTAATATCCAAAGAAAAAATGCTAAAAAGATTAAAGATACAAAAGTGAGTCTTAATGATTCAGAAAGATATCTTGAAGATCATAATTATTCAAAAGCTTTGTATGTAAAAATGTATTATGCTCAGTTAAGATTCTCTTTGATGAATTAATTACCGCTCCTCATATGCGAGATGTAGCTCCGAATCAATGAGAAAACAATGAATCGCTTTGAAAAGGTAACCCTCGACCTTTTCAAGGCGGGGAGTTAGTAATTAAGATATTCTTATTTATACAAAATTGGTTTTGATTGAAACTAAATTTTCCTTTTAATAATTTCATGAAGTAAAATACTCGCTACCTTAATACATTTTAAATTTATATATCAAACGTTTTATTAATTGATTTGATGCTAAGTAAACTGAGGGATGATATCCTAAGGTTACTAAAGGAGGATGAGGAGTTTAGATACGCCGTTATAGGTTTGTTAGGCTTACATAGGTTAGAGGAAGCAATAACAAAATTAACTGAAGTTATAGTGAAAATGGAGTCTAGATTGGATAGTCTTGAGAATATAATAGCAAGGCAAGAGGAAAGACTGACAAAATTAGAGTATACGGTTAGTAGATTAGCAGAAATACAAGCAATACAGGAAGAAAGATTAACTAAACTAGAGGAGGCGATCAGCAAATTAGTGGATATAACAGCAAAGTTAGAATATAGAATTACCATAGTAGAGGATAAACTGACTAAGGTAGAAAACACATTAACTGGGGTAGAAAATAGACTTACTACAGTAGAAGCTAGTATGGGCACGCTAGGTAGAAGAGTAGGTAAAGATTTGGAGAAAATGATTCTTAAAATATACAAAGAGCAACTGATACAATTAGGCATAAATCCAGAGAAAGCTAAAAGATTTAGATATATAGATAAAGAAGGTAAATATGGTAGAAAGGGTAAAGAGTATGAATTTGATATAGTAATTAGCGATGAGCATACAGATGTATTGGAGGTCAAGACGCGAACAAAAAAAGAGGATGTTGAGTGGTTCCTTGATAATGTTGAGAGCATAAAATCACTATTTGATAAGCCTTTAAGAAGGAAGGTTATAGTAACTGTTCATATAGATGATGATGCGTTAATTAAAGCAAATGAGTTAGGCATCGACGTTATTTATGGCAACATTATAAAAGAATAAACAATTGTTTCACTACTCCGTTAACATTTATTATTAATTCCCTTTATGAAACTTGCATCAATAGTGCTTCCGTGGGTTTCAATTTCTTATGAACAGGATCAGGCATTAAACCTAGCTGTTCCATAGTTACGCTTCCAAGCAGATAAATTCCTTCGTCACCGAAGACAACAGGAGTAGCGCTTGCTTTATAACCTTCAATTTCGATGCCAATTTCGCCTAAAGGCTTCTCAATAACCCTATTATCAGCTAATCTTAACCTAATCAATCTGATGGACTCTATCTCAAGCGACTTGAGAACATTAGCTGGTATAACGGTATATGTTGCACCTGAATCGACTAAAAGCTCTAAATCTATTTTGATTTCTGGCTTTCTTGGATTCCATACAGTTACCTTAACAGTAAAAGCTACCATAGCTACTTATCTTTAAATTTTTTATAAATTTTTATTAATATATTTTTTACAAAATTTTATCCTTTGTGAAATTCATAAAAGTTATAGCATAAGACTATTTGCTTACCAAACGATTCATAGCTATAAATTGATGGTAAAATCCTAAGTTACCTTGAAAAAAATTAGCATGGTAGAAAAGTTAGAATGCTGAATTAACTTAAAATAATAATTAAATTTTTTCATGAAAATTAAATAAAAAATTTAATTTAATTCACATTCTTAATTACTTAAGTTTACATCCTCAGAATTTACAGGAGAACCACAATTTGGACAATAATTAGAATAAAATAATTTATACTTGGTTGAGCAGGCTGAGCCAAAGTTTTCCTTATTTTTATAATAAAAAGTACAATTGCAACAATAACAATCACAACTGCTATTATTAATTCAATAATAATCCACCACATTATATTATCTGATATTAATTCTAAAACGCTTGTTTCAATTAAATTAATATTCCGTTTATACTAATCTCAGTAGTTGCACACCTCTAGTTTCTTCTTGAAGGGATATATTATAAAACATAAGAATTCTTGTAACATTATTCTCTTCCTTGCCTAAATGGTAGATATCTTCGCATAGATGATCTACATGTAAGGGCTACTACTTATGAAAGTAAGTTTTCAAATTTTAAATATAAAGCTCGCTTGCTTTCTTTGCTCTATCTACTTTTTTTAAGAGTATTTCATCATATGTTATTAATGGTGCTTCTAAAATGTTTGAAAGAGAAACATATAATGCATCATAAATTGTGATATCATTTTCAAAGGCTATTTGAATTGCATCATAAATCAATTCTTCGAACCTATGTAATACTAAACCAATTTGCATTGCTGCTTTTATTCCTAATTTAACATCATTTTCACTAAGATGAGAGTATCTTAAAACGTTTGCGAGTTCAATGAAAATTAAATCAGGAACATGAGCTTCTATTTTTTTGTTTGCTATTTCATTTCTTATTCTTTTCATATAATCAGATTCCTTTTCTATTAAAAACCACTTAGCTATAGCACTTGCATCCAAAACTACTTTCATTTTTCTCTAAATTCTCTAATTAAATCCTTAGCTTCCTTTTCTAACTTTGCTTTCTTTGAAATTTCCTCCATCTTTGCAATGGCCCATTCTATTTCTTTTTTTCTTACTTCTTCTTCTAAAGCTTTTCTTAAAGTTTCACTTATATTTAGACCGTATTCTTTAGCTTTTTCAACGATCTCCTTCTTAACTTTGGTAGACACAGTAACGTAGCTCATATATTTATTACCTTATATGTAGTATATTAAATTACACCCATATAATAAGTTATGAATACTAATTGCAAGATTACTTAATATTTCAAATTTCAAAATTTATTTATCAAACCGTTTATGTTAATTAGATTCTCTTTCGAATGATTCGTCAATAGCTAGCATAAATGTAAGTGTATATATATATATTATAAAAAATTTAATTAATTATGTACCTTACTTAATTACTTAAGCTTTCTACCACATCTACCACAAAAAACATCCTCAGGATTTACAGGAGAACCACAGCTTGGACAATAATTAGGAGCTAAAGGAGTTACACTTGGCGGAGTAGGTGGAGCCAAAGCTTTCCTTCTTCTCATTACAATATAAAGTGTAACTATAACAACTGTTACTACTACTGCTATTATTACTCCAATAATAATCCACCACATTATATTATCTGATATTAATCCTGGTACACTTGTTTCAATAAAATTTAATTTCACAGTCTCTTTAATCTGTCCTTCAAACCTGGCTTGAGCAATAAACACCATACTAATTTCATAAGTTGCACTGATTAAAACGCCCTTGTTATATTTATATGACATCGAGTCATATTGTCCAGATGAATAAGTCGTAGAGGTATGGAATGTGCCAGAATAAGAAGGATCAACAAAAAGTTTAGGTTCAGCAGATGGCTTTTCATTAATTTTATAAGATAGCTCTTCGATATCACCTTCTTTTGGAGGAGAAACAATTTGTGACGGACATTCACCGCTGATCTTAACATTTCTAAAACTTCCTTTAGCATAAACATATGGCAAATCTATTTTTGTGATTTCTACCCTCATATTTGCTTCCCAGCTACATGATATACTAGTAGCAGTAGGAGTATCAGTAATAGTACCAGTAATGGCACCTGTAACAGTTACCTCTAATTTATATACAAAATAGTCTCCAACCTTATATACTGGCTGGGCTGCTTCTACAGAAACATTTGTTAAACTTAGGAATAATAGCAAAATTGATAAAAAAACTAGTGGAAGTTTTGTAAATTTTGCTAAATTATTTCTCATAGTATAAATATAATTTTATTATAAATAAATTTTATTAATTAACTTTCATTTCTTCATTGTTTTAATAAGAACTATCTTTTTGATCGAATACGAAATGATTTGCTAAAACTAATATCAACACGTTTATAAAAATTTTGAAAATTGTTCTTACTTTTTTATCTGGAAACCCCAGCAAGCCTAAGGTATCTCTATAAAATTGTTCTTTTATCTTTCGTTTAATTATTTGATGAGATGGTGATGAATTTGGGAAAGAATTAGTACTATTTAATTACCAATAGAGTACTTTAAAGTACTATTCTTATATTTATTGGTTCAATATTGGTACCGTAATGGTACTAAAGAATATAGTTTTGATGTACAAAAAAATTTAAATACTTATTAGTACTAATTTCTTATAGCGGTGGTACTATGAAACAAGTTAAGTTCTATATTGATGAAGAGCGTTATGAGAAGTTAAAGAGGCTTGCAGATGAACAAGGACTTTCTGTACCATCCTACGTTAAGAATTTAGTACTAAGAGTTTTAGGTGATTTTGAAGGAGGAGTTGAGGATAAAATTAAGTATTTGATCCAGAGAAAGGAACAATTAGAAAAAGAAGTTGGACGAATAGGAGTGGAGTTGGCTTTACTTAACAGAAGAGTTGAAAAGCTTGAGCAAGAATTATACAGAAAATCTTAGGGACTTCTAAAAGAGTATAGTGATGGCCCGCCGACGGCCATCATAAACAATGTTTTAAAGAGCCAGCATATATCCTGTAACTCCGATAGATCAAGCTTTTTATCGGCTAAATCTAGCTTGATCCTGTAAGCCTCCATATCCAATGCTTCAAAGATTAGGGGAACTGGCAACTTATCAACGAGGAATGCCTCAATTTTGATCTCTTTTCCTGAAATCTCGACGAGGATAAATCACTGCAATCTTTGCTCAAGAGCATCCAATAAAGGCTTTGTTTAATGATGGTTATTACTTATTTCATTGATTTTATTTCATAACCTATCGTCCGAAACAGACTTTTCAACTATAACGTGCCTATAAATCCTATCTTGATTCCATCAATGCTTGATTCCCATGCTTTTCATTACGAGTTTAAGACTTCTTTTAATAATGGGTTGATTTGAATTCATTTAATGGTTTTTTAATAAACAGAATTTATATGCCTTTTTTCATTATTTAATTTATAATGTCTGAAGGCTTAAAATTGGTTGAGAAGGATATTAAAGAAATTCTAGATTTAGTTAAACATTTAAACGAAGAAGAAAAGAAAGCACTTGAAGAATTCAAGAAATTGATACCATATTATTATTTAGGCTACTCACCCGTAATTTATAAATTAAAGATTAATGTCTAGTATTTATTTCAATAGATTTAATCTCTGAAAGAAATCTGTGAGAAGCAACAACGGCTTTTAAAAATATAGAAGTTAAAAATTTATAAAAATTAAATCATGAAATAATTAAATAAACTTTATGATTTGAAAATATGTTTACATTTTTTAAATCTATGATTTTTCGTTTACAAAGTCATGGTGGCAGTCTTCATTTCCATGACCCTCGTGTATATAATTTGGATTACGCTTCAGAATTTCTTTAACTTCGTTCTTGAAACTGGCTTATCGCTTATATTAATTACATTATAACAAGAATATTACAAAGCTCTAACTCTTTACCATTCAAAGATATAAGAAGTAGCTTCACAAATCTTGAAAAAATAAACTTTCAAACCATACTTAATATCTTCTCTCGAAAAGCTTTGTTCTCTTTGAAAAGTTTAACACTTTCTTCTAGAAATTTATCAACAAACTACTTCTCATCATTGTTTAGCTTTTTGTAGTTATCTAACATGTTAATGAATTCTATTATATGTATAAGATTTGAAGCCTAAATAAATTCGTTCATTCGGCTTCCTTTCAGCTTCTATTTTTAATGCCTTTATTATGATATCAATTTTGTTCGCTTTTAGTTCGTCTTTCATACATTAATAATAAAACATTTGATATATAAATTAAGATGGCAAGTTTAGTTTCATTAAATTAATTTTTTCATAAAATTCCAAAAGCTAAAAATTTTTCAAAATAGACATCTCAAATAATCTTGAATAAAATTAAAAATTGTAAGTTTTTATAGCTTATTTATTAATATTATTATGAGCATTGTGGAGACAGAAAGACTAGTAAAGTTGGAAGGAAAAGTTGAAGAAATGTCTAAAAGAATGGACGATTTTAAAAGTGATATTAACTCATTGCGAAACGAAGTGATAGCTACAAGGAATGAGCTCAGTAGCAGGATAGACACTTTAGATAATAGAATAGACTCAACAAATAATAGAATAGATTCAACAAACCAAAGAATAGACTCTTTAAGAGAGGAAATGAAAAATGAAATTATTTCTTTGAGAAATGAAATGAGGAGTGAAATTAACAGCCTAAGAAGTGAAATAATCAGTTTAAGGAGTGAAATAAACAATAGAATAAACGAGCTTGATAGAAAACTTGATAATCGATTCCTTTGGCTCTTAGGAGTGCAAATATCAACATTGGTTGCTATAATTTTGACAATATTACTTAAATAATTTTAAATTTTTTAAAATAGTTGCATCAACAATTATTCAGCTGATCTAAATTATTCACGCAACCTCTGAACCGTATGTGTAGCATCAAAGCCTGGTAAAGCCTTTGGTCCCACTTTCGACTTGATCATTATTTTAACCAAATAATCGATTAATTCGGATTCGCTAACGTTATTTTCTCCTAACCATTTAACTGATAAAACAATTTTATACTTTTCATATGGAAAATAATCAATGAGTTTTAACCATAGTTCCAAAGCTTCCTTAGCTGGAAGGTTTACTGTAATTCTAGCTACTTTTCCGTAGAACTCATCTTCATATACTTCTATGCTATAAGCACAGCCTGAAAACATAGCCATCAAGCTAGAGATGTAGTTTTGAAGAATCGACGGAAATTCCATGATCTCATCCTCGCTATTATTTTCTTTTTATATTTATATATTTTTACCTTTCTCTTTTGATATGGTAATGTTCAAAATCAAATTTTTTAACCTAAAAGCTTATATAAAAAATTAAATTTATTTAATTTAATTTTTCAAAATTATTGTTTAATGAATAAATAACCAGAAAATCCAAGAAGACCAACTTGTAATAAGTAAATATTTTTATACTTAGAATGCTTATTAAAATAAGTTTTCATTATATAAACTTAAATAATTAATTAACAATATAGTATAAGATGAACATAGAATTGGATAAGGGTCGAGTTGTTAAAGCGTTTATACCAGCTATTGATATGCTTGATATGTATAGCAAGATTCTTAGAGAAATGGCCAGTGTTGAAAAAACGGAAGGAAAGAGGATTGATGAATTATTAAAAGAAGTAATTAGTTATGACTCATTAATTATGTTATCCAAGAAAATGCCTCCTGAGTTATATACTCAATTCATCACGGCTCTCTTAAGATTATCAACAATATCAATTAAAGCACCAAATCCTTTAATTCTTCCATCTGAGGAGAAGGAAAAGTTGGCGTCTGAAATTGATGAAATAGTGTCAATTTTAAAGAAAGTATTTAGTCAGTTGAAAGAAATATGAGCATAATGAGCAGCATCTTTGACTATATAACAGGAAATATAGAGTTTTTAAAAGAAATAACTAGCGAATTGAACATAAGTTCTGCTACTATGACTACTCTACAATCTTATTTCAAAGCTATGAATGATTTCTTAGAAAAAATATTTGGATCTGAAGAAACTAAGAGAGTTCTTGAGGATATGGTAGCTCGTATTGAGGCTGAGAAATTGCTCAAGAAAATTGAGGAGCATTTAAAAGATATTCCAGAACTTCCTCCAGGTACTGTAGTAAAGTGGATCAGAAGTGACAGGGAAAGTCATTGATTCATCAGTTTTAACAAAGTATTTATTGAAAGAGAAAGATTGGGAAAAGATACATGAGATACTACTCGAAAGACCATACACGTTAGACCTAGCTATGAAAGAGGTTGCTAATGCTATATGGAAAAGAGTATTTTTTCTAAAAGACATTGATATCAAAAGAGCATTTATTATCCTTAATGATCTTTTTGATATGAAGATGAAGCTACTTCGTGTAGAACCTCAAGACAATTATTTAAAATTAGCTTTTGAAATAGCTATAAATACGGGAACAGCACTTTATGACTCGCTATTTATTGCGCAGGCTTTTTCAAAAAATGCTATTTTAATAACAGCAGATAAAAAGCAATATAAAACAACTTCTGAGTTAGGTTTAGCTTCTATTTTAATTTAAAAAATAGAGGAACAGTTAAACTAGATCAGTTTTTTAAAATTTATACGAAAAAGAGAAACTTTACAGATGTGTCGAATACTAGTATCTTTTTTTATTTTATTTTATATATCACCTTTGACTTCAAAAGGCTTTATTCCTTGCTTTATAGCTTCATCTAGCATCTCAAAATAAGAAAGTCCTGCAAGCTTCGCAGCCAGTCCTAGTGATATCTTTTTTTCTTTTAACATCTTCAATGCTATTTCTTTCCTTCTTTGCAGAATGCTATCCTCAACTTTTCTTTTCTTAATTGCAAACATCCCTAAAATTCTTAATATTATTTTCTTAAAATTGCTTTCCTTGGATGAGGTTACATAAATATAAAGGAGCAACTCATCTTGATCAAGGCTTTCAAGAAAATCTACATTAGCTTTAATTATTTCTTTTTCCTTAAAGTTTTCCCAAAGTTGTCTAGCTATCTCATAACCTTTTTCGGTTAGACTTAAATCTTTAATTAAACCAGATTCTTCAAGTTTGCTTATATATTTTCCCAGTGTTTCGCTGTATGGTCCATAGCTAGAAGACTTAAAATTTAATCGTTTTAATTCTTTAAAAACCTCGGCTAACTTAAACATTTCCTTCTGGAACCATAGCTTTCCTTTACATTTTCCTTCATGAGCATAAAGTAGCATAAGTATATATTTTTCAACAATTGAAAGTTCAATATTACTTATTTTCATCATATATTTATAACAATAAATAATCATAAATTAATTATTTAATTTTACTTCAATTAAAAACTAAATTACAGTATAGATGATCAATTAGAGGGTAGGTTAGAAATAATAATCAAATATGTCAAAAAGGTCCTAACTTTACTATCTCACTAAAATAGCTTCTTTTCCTGTTTTAAATCCAATTAAATTATTATTCTATATGTTCTTTGATAGATTATACATATTTAGGATTCAAATTTTCCTCCTATTGTTATTTCATAAAAAAGAATATAGAAAATTCTTCTTTATAATATTTGTTTAAAAGAAGCATATTTTATGAATATTTTATTTAGAAAAACTTATATAACTATATTTCATTTATTATTTAGATAAATATATGGATCTAAAAAATCTCTTTATGGAGTTCGAAGTAAGCTTTTATGTTTTTTCCGAAACACAGTGTTACTTTATCTGAAGAACACTCAAATAAGAGAGCTTATAAGTTACATTTATAAATGGTATTCAATAATGATTACTATTGTCTTGAAATACCAAATTATTAGCAATTGTAAAAAAATACCACACCACTTGCTTTTAGTCTCCTTAGGAAATATCTTCTTACATATATAATACAATTTTATAAAATAATGGATATTCCTTAAGTTATATATAATTTTTATAATATATTATAGTTAAATGCCTCAACAAGCATCATTTCCTAAAAAAGTTATAAAAAGAGAATTAGCAGAGAAGGTACCTATGAAAATTTTAAAGCAAAAATGCAAAGAGTTTAAAAGAATCGAGAGAGGAGCTGATTTTTACGATATGGCAATGCAGATCGTAGATAAATTTCCATTGCAAGCCTGCATCATAATACTTGCAACGTGGAATATAAGAAGATTTAGGTTTGTAGTAAAGAATTGCCAAAGTTTAATCGAATTAAAGAATGCAATCGATAAATGTAAGCCGCTCTTTGAAAAAATAAAGTATGAAAACTTTCAAAACGTAAATTTTGATTCAATTAAAGATACTGTTGCAGAAATATATTCAACTATTTCTAAAATTAAGGCAGTTGAGTATACTGGAGCCTCGAAAATAATGCATCTATTTAACCCGAATTTGTTCGTAATGTGGGATAGCTATATCAGGAATTACTATCGTTTCAAAGGTGATGCTCAAAGTTATATAAATTTTCTAAAACTTATGCAGAAGAAGTTTGGAGCCATTAAATGGAATGAAACAGGTAAGACTCTAGCTAAGGCTATCGATGAATATAACTATATAACTATTACTTTTTCTCGATTGGAAAAGCAAAGGAAAAAAAGGCATAGTAAAGGAAAAGGTTTAAAATAGAAATTTTAATAAGTATTCTTTCAATTTAATAAGTGATTTGATATACCTTAGGAAAATGGAAGTTTAATTATTTATTATAATACATAGTTTACTTTATGGAAAGATTAAGGAGTGTGAAAATATTCGGTCATGATTCTCTTGGGTAGCATTATTCGTAAAGAACTTATGAGTAAGCTTATCTTCGAGGTTATTGTAAAGAAAGGTATTAGGGAAGATTTCTTAGTAATAGTAGAGATAATGATAAAACTCTAGTTTCTTGCTTACATTACTTTAAATCTAGTATGACTTTACTTTTTAATGACTTCTACAGAATTCTTAACAATATCAACCAAAAATTCTACTTCCTCTTTAATAAGTTTAATTTTCTTAATATCGCTACATATTCCATTTCTGTTTTTAATCATATCTATTTCATAATCAGGATATCTTCCGATAGTTTCATATAATGCTACACATGGATATACTTTGGATAGAAATTCAGATAAGTAAATAGAAAAGGAAAAATAGGACGTAATCTCAATAAGTTTTTTTAAATTTCCTTTATCATAAGACTCAATATGCTTTCTTATATCATTTTCGCTCATAATGCCAATAGCATCGATGAGCTCGGCGATAAATGAATCTAAATTAGATTTTTTAACATGTTCGTATAGTTGTTCTTTTTCTATATGCTTTTTAATTGTAGGTTCGAGCCCTAGATATTTTTCTTTGATGGGTTTCAAATGCTCCAGTGCATTTTCGTCTATACATGGAGGTAATAGCCTATTGTCCTTTTTCTTCTTATACATACTTTCGATATTTTTACTTTCAGATTCAGATAACCGCATCATGAATTGTTTTACCCTTCGGCAAAAAGCATAAATCTATCTTTTGAATTAGAGGCTGGCCTTTTTTAATTTCTCCTAAAGGTTGCGGTAATGTGCAATCCTTATCAACTAGTTCAAATCCTTTGGATTCAAAGAATTCTATAAGCCTTATGGATAGATCTGTTTCAGTAAGGGAAAATGAAGGAGTAAATATTCTTTCCCACTTTTTAGGTTCTTTAAAGCTATGAAATTCTTCATTTAAGCATAATAAACCAGCTCCATATTCGTCAAGAACGTGCTCATAGGAGCTAAGCACATGATCAGAGATCTCGCAAGGAATAACAAATCTGAAATAATCCAGCATTTGACTTTCTTTTGCACTTTCAAACTGTTGCCAAGCATGTCCGCTACTGAATGCATTGAAATTATCCTCGACTTCAAATCCGAAAAAGTTGTCTTTTACAGCTACAATGTCGATATTTGTTCCTTTTAATTGCACGTCAAAATGGACTTTATAACCATTTCTTTTTAAATACCTGTAGAGTGAAAGTCTCAAAATTTCATGTGATTTCTTCATAATAATTAATTTTATATAGTTTTATACTTAATATATCTTAAATGTTAGTTTACCTTAATTATAATATAGGTATAACGAAGCAAAGTAATAACTGGAAGCATGGTCAATTTGATATCAATACGTATAATTGGTTGAAATATAGGATAAAATATTGGGAAATATTTACTTTTATCAATGATTAATTGAGGTTGACTCGATGTCATTATACACCGCTAAAGTTTATGAGTTTTTAGAGGGTCTTCGTGGAGGAAATTATCACTTCATTATAGAGGGAAATAAGCTTGTTCATATATCGCGTTATGGAGCGATTAGTAAAAAAGTTAATAATATAGCTTATTATGATGTTGACCTTAGCAAACTAAAAGGCAAGACTGTGGTTGAAGTTATGTCTTCGAATAATGGATTATTTGACATGGTTTGGATATATCCTGCTGAGGATCTTGCTGTGGATTGGTATGCAAGAAGAAGACAAGAATTGTCAATTACCATTATAAATAATTATGAACTTGTTCATCTTGGTGGAAAGGAGAGATTATTTTTAGATGAGTGGAATAAGTACTACAAGATTATGCTAAATTATATTAGAAAAAAAGTAATTGAGAAAGGTGGAAGAATTATATCCACAAATTTAGTTAATATTCATATAAAAAATGATCTCAAATATCCAGCATCTTTTTTAATACCCTATAGCCAGAACGCTAGATTTAGGGATTTAAGTGTACTTACTAAGCAAATTCACCAGATATGGATCATCATAAGGATTTTAATAGAATTCTTGTCACTTAATTTTGACCTGTATTTTGAACAAAGTCCTTACAGCCCAATAACATTAATAGGTAGCTATTCACTATGGTATGAATTTGATTTGAATCCTCATACGATGTGTAGAGGTATTCTTTGGTATACATCCGATGTCTCACCACAATTAAAACGTATTCTTAATAAAGCTATGGAACTCAAAAATAAAGGTCTTACTGAACGTCTTGCTTTAAGACCTGACATAGTATTTACGTATGCCAAAGATTGTAATGAGTTCATGCAGAATCCTGCTATTAAGCTGATCATTGAATGTAAGAATACTGATTATACATATTGGGAAAAAGATATTAATAGGCAAATTAAGCCTTATGTAGAAATATTTGAACCAGAATACATGTTAATAGCATCGCTAAAACCTGTTCCACCATATATTAAGAGAGATCTGCAACGTTATAGTATACATGTAATAGATAATGTTTATCCTGGAGGTTTGGGAGAACAAGAACTAATAGCCTATGTTAAATCTGCGTTAGGATATTTATAGTCTATTTTAGTTTGACCAAACTTCATCTCAAAACTTTAAATTTTATTAAAATATTAATCACTAGGGTAAATGACAAATATAATTATTCATGAACGTTGGTAAGGCCAAAGAGGAGGCAATTATTATTATATTAAGGAGGGAAATATCCTTAGAAGAATTGAGAAGTATGCTATTTCTAAAAGGGAAGCGTATAAGAGTAGCCGTGGAATTATAGTTGAATATGTTGTACCAGTAGATAGACTTCATGACAAGATAATCTATGAATTTAGTTTCAGTAAGCAGGGATATTTCTCCCTTCAAAAATGCACAGTTAAGGCTTTTTTAAATCCCAATATCCAGACTCTCCATGGATTCCTAATTTTGCTCTTACTCAATCAATTGATGTTAATGAATTAGAGGGCCTAATGTTTGAGGCTGAGGATCCTATGTTGTTAAAGATTTTAAGGGATATTAGAGAGAATTATACCTTGATGATTAATGAAATTAAAAAATACAGCGAATTGATGGGCTTTGATATTGCTTTTGGAGGCCACGCGGAATTGACTCGTACATTCTTTGATAACATCTACGAAGGTTTAATTAGATGTATGATTCTTCAAAATGATAAAGCTCGTCTTAAAGCATTAGAAAAACCATTGGCATGGATTTATCAGCTATGGATAACAATGCTTGCATGCAAATCTCTTGGAATTAACAATTTTTTAAAGGAAGAATATTTGTCCAAACCCATATGGTGGATAGAACAAGGAAAGACAAGACCAGTATTCATTGCAAGGGCTGGAATTAATTACTATACCTTTTTCTTTGAACCCCAGTTTCATGAAGGAACTCATTTAGTAGGAATTTTTACAGTAAGAAGAGTACATGTGAGACCAGACATAATCGTAACAAAAGGTCATTATGACTCTATAAATTCTGCAAAAGTGGATTTATTAATTGAATGTAAGACTTTGCCTACTGAAATGTGGGAAGAAGATATCATATCACAAATGGATGATTATATTGCACTCTATAAACCTCAAACAATAATGCTGGTCTCTTTATATAAAGTGGAATATTCTTTGAAAAATAAGTTAATACAAAGAGGGATAATATGTATTGATGAGGTAACACCTGGAAGTGTGAATGTAGAGACATTTAAGAGATATATTCAAAGGACACTGGTTTAGAATGGTGGTTTCATTTAGCTTTTAATACATTTAAAACTATAAAAAAGTAATAAAAGATCAGTTTTGTGAATGGGTTTTTAGTTCAAAAAGCTACAAAGAAAAATTGAGATTTTTTTAAAGGTTTAAAAGATAAAATAACCGATAAAACAAAACATTTATCCGAACAAGTCTATTCTATAGTAAAATACTCTTTAAGTATTTGTTCAAGTTCATAATATATTTCTTTGTATTTTAAGCGTAGATTAAAAGGAATAAGTAATTTTTTATTCTTTTTGTCTAAGAAGAACCAAGCAAATCCTTTATTTGCTTCATATTTCTCCAAATATTGGAAAAATGTTCCTGCTGGAATTCCTTGAACAACCATAGCTCTAATTTCTGTTTCTTTAGCTTCTTTTAAATAAATATCTTTTTTCTTAGGCCATGGTAAGAAACATATGAGAATAGATTTTTCTGCACGGTGAGTAAAGGTACAGCATTCACGTCCGCATAAAGAAGCGTATCCTTTTTTCTCGAAAATACTTTTGAACAGACCCATTAGCTCTTTTATAGCTTCTTTATACAAAGCACCCATAGCCTCCTTTACGTAGTCGTATACCAATGGATTTATACGACCATCACTTATTATACCTTCGATTGTGGCCCCTTCGATCATTACTCGATACGGAGCGTCGAAGAAGTGCATTGCGAATTCTAGATCTGAACTATATATAGATGAAAGAGCCCATTCTATCACAGCTAATTTTGGTAAATCTCCTTTTCTGTAAAGTTCTTCAAGTGTAGACCTAATTTCTTGTTTATCAGGAATTCTAACGTAATTTGAGACTTCAGAGGCTAATTTTTCAATGTAAGGTTCTGCAAATGGATATATGGTTAAGTAATAGTATACATCAGTCCGGGACCCACAGTCAGATTGGTAACCTAATAGATACTTATAAAAAAGAGGCCTGACCTGCTGCATTTTAGAATCTGGAAATGATGAAGCTACTTTAATTAGTTCATTGAGAATCGATAAATAAACTTCATATTTGTTTCTTCCCATTCCTGATACTGGATAATTTCTATTCTTAATTACATCAATTACGGCGCACGCTACTGAAAGTATTTTCTTGTCTTCTTCAGTCATTTGATTTAAACGTTTCTCAATTTCCTTAAGAATTTCCTTTGAATATCTTTCTAAAATATATCTCTTTAAATATTCGCCTAACTCTACTTCTATATTCCTAATTTTTGCATATTTATTAATATTCTTAAATGCTTCTCTGATTTGAAATTCTATGTTACCTACAGTGATATTATCAAAAGCTGGTTCAAGAGTATCTCTAACATTTTTAAAATCGTATCCAAGAATAGAGTTAGAGTCAAGGAAAACATAGAGGCCTATTATATGAGCAATTCCTTTCTTGGCCATATTATCTATTCTTGACTTTATAACATCAATATTATCAACATATGTGGACATCAAAATAAAAAAATATTTTAACTATTTAAACTTTTATCATTTCCTTTTAAGTTGTTTAGCTTTATTAGAAGGAATAAGTATTCAATATTGATGGGAAACGAATTTCTTAAGATTTACTCCAATTTAGCAAACTATCACATAACCAGCAATGTTAAGTTTCTAAGTGAGTCTGAAACAGAACTTTTAAAAGAAGTAGAGCGGTTCTGCGAACTTTGGTCTGTAGCAAAAAGCTTAGCCTTAAAAGCCTTCAGAAGCGGCAAGGAAGAATCCATAATGCGCTTAGTAATAGACCTTATTTGGTTTCCTTCGCTGTTCTCGCTGCCAATGAACATCCTTGTGAGCGCATCGGATAGCGTAATCCGAACGATTAGATTCGTTTTAGAAGGTTTAGAGCTTGGTCTCGTTCTTGACTGTACCGATGAATTCAAAAATCTCAGCTTGGAAGAGAAGTTGGAGATAGCTAAGGAGTTTAACAGCAAAGGTTTTCTTCGTTTAACAAAGTACAAAGACAAATCTGAGTATGATAAGGAATCTGATGATAAAGAACCTCTTCGCTTGGTGGATTTGCTTGATAAACTATTGGAAGAAAATACTTTACGTGAGTTAAAGAGATTTTATGGAATGATTTCAGAGAAATGGATTCATGCATCAACTTATTTAACTAACTTGATGACCGATACTTCAATAAAGGAATGGCCTCCGCCAAGAGACCTTTATTTTCCTCCTCTAGAAGAAAGAAAAAATGAAGCTGATGAATTGGCAGAGATCTTAAGAGAATTTAACAAATATGCGGATATTCTCATAAAAGAATGGGGAAAAAGATATGTAGAATAAAGTAAAGTAGCTTTTCAATGGCGGCGAAATCATTTAAATTTGGCAACTCTTTTCATATGATTAACGACGCTTTATTTAAATCTTTAAATGGTTTTATTGTGTAATATAAATATGGCTGTATGTCCTAATTGTAAAACAAACGTAACAAAGCAAAGTAAAAACTGGAAATATGGTCGATTTACCGTAAATGCTTATGAATGCCCAAAATGCAATATGAGGTTCTGGGAATACTATAGAAACGGAAAACATAGTTTTACTTTAAAATTTGAGAAAGGTAAAGGATTTGTAAAGGCATAATTTATATTATAAAATTAAATTTTTCCGTTTAACATATTCTCTTAAAGCTTTTTAATAATAATAAAATTCTTTTTGAGATATATTAATCTTTGATTATATGTTCATTTAATTTAACGATAAAAACTTTCTTCTCTTCATTTTAAACTCCTCTATAGAGCTGCTACTGTGTAAATAAAACAAAAATACTTAATAAACCTATTAGGACTTAGCTTCTAATCATAACTTAATAAAGATATTCCGCACACCTTTATTGTAACACTATATATAATGTAAGTCTATGTGCCTTTAGTTATCAAGTTAATTAGCATCTAGACCAGCTGTCATAATTATAATTAACTAGAGAAAAGTTTTTTGAGTACTTCATATATTGGGAAAGCTTCATTAGATCTTATCCAAGCTTCTTCTACAAAGAATTGTACTGCTATTTTAGCTGCCTTAGAATCTATTGGTATCACATCGGAGCTTGTATTAAAGTAATTAATTAAAGACATTGCTGAAGCTAATTGTAAAGCTCTTCTTTCAAGTCTCATTGAAAATGGTACTATTTTTGTCTCTAAATGTTCAAGTATAAGGTCTGAAGCCCTCTCCAACATTTTAAACATTTCATCTGTAAGCATAACTTTCTTTTCTACGAATGTACCGACGACCTTTGGGTTTCTTGTTTGAATGGCATAGATTAATGTCAAATGATCTCTAAGTTTAGGTGCCACTTTTATCATCTTACTCTGAAGTATTCCCTGCATTAATTTTCTCTGACTTTTAGCAAGCTCATCATATTTCTCCTTCGTCAACCTATGGAGTCTACACAGCATTCTATCCTCTATAGCATTAAAGTTTGGATCTCTAACCGTCACCTCATATCCTTTCTCTTTAACTTCAGTATTATAATTAACTGAGAAAAATGATGTAAATTTATAGGGGCCTACGGTATAAGTCTTAGTTTCGTATCGAATAGTTCCTCTCTCCATAGCTAACTTTAATGGTTCAACCATACCTTTATATTTAAACCAGTCATTAAACTCGGTTACAATAAAATTGAATCTTCTTTCTTGGTAAGCTTCTCCTATAGCAATGAACTTCGCAGGTGTCATGCCACCGCAATACCTATTTAACCCCGGCAATCCATGAGCCGGTACACCTAAGCTTTCATTACCTAAAATCATATCCTTGGATGCAAATGTCTTTCCGGTTCCTGGTCCTCCAAAGAGAGCTACGTTAAAACCTACACTTCCAGCTTTATTACCTTCACTCGTAATTATGTCTACGTCACATAGAGAGTATTGCTGAGTTATTGTAAGCAAAGGGTCAAAAAATATTACAGGACCGAACAGATCTTGTAAATAATCTATTAAAGCTTGGGGTGAGAAATTTTTACCGAATCTTATAGTTTCTTCAAGCCTATCTTTAATCAAGCTTAAGAGATAGTTTTTAAACTCCTCTTCCATTTTTAATACTGTGAGAAATTCTAGCTCGGCATCCCTTGTACTTAGGCGAGGGATAGGAGTTAATTCAAACTCTGATAGAACCTCTATGACTGCAGGCTTTATCTCCTCAGGCATAGTCCACATAGGGTATTGCCTAGAGCCTGCTTCCCAAACCAGATCCCATTTATCTCTCAATTCAGCTATTAGATGGGACGGATAGATTCTATCTCCATAGATCTCGCTGGCTTTGGCAACTATAAACTCAAAGTGTGTCTCAGTAACGTCTACAAGAGCCTTTAATAGGGCGTAGCCTTTCTTACCGTGGATAGTAAGCACTTCTTTTACAACTTTCTTTACTTCATCCCAAGACCCTCTGCATTCAAAAATGCCACCTCTCCTTACAGTATAGTACTTACCTCTAAACGAGTAATAATCTTTAAACGGAGAGATATGAATCATCTTTTCAAGCTGAGAATCCGAAACTACTTTTGCAATGTTATCAATCCTCACAGGCCTATTTGCCTTAAGGCTTCCAATAATATGTATGAGTTCAATGTTAGTAGAAGCATCTGCAAATCTAAAAATCTCTCTGTAAACTTTCTCCCTAACTTCATTTGGCCAATTCCATTCTAAGTGCGGTAGAAATCTCTTAAGAAGCAAAATTCTCTCTCTTATTTTATCCTCAGGAATAATTGTATGAGACATTTTTAGTTTAAAGCAAGTAGATCAGAAACAAGTCTATTAATTTCTTCAATCTCTTTTTTAATAGCCTCTCTGACCTCTACTCTTTTATATGCGATACTCTTTTTAGTAAATCTAATCTTTGAAACTTTTTCGTAACATATCTTGCTGAGCTCTGCTAACCTTTTGTGAACAGTACTGTTAGAATCAAATCTTGGTATAGGAAACATTAAAGGTCTTCTATGGATTGCTCTCTCTCCGAACAATCCCTTTGGTTGCAAAGGTTTTATAGCTTCATTGATTATATCTGAGTTAAGAATCGCACAAAGATAGTATGCTTCTAGCTCATCTCCAGTTTCGTAGAATATAGTTGTTTTTTCGGCCACAAATCCTTGAGGTAAAATGATGTTATTATCTATGTAAAAAGGTAGCAAATTTTGTCTATCAACAACGGCTGAAACAATATTAGATCCAATCGCATTATAAATGACAACATACCTTTTGCTAGGATTCTGAGAGCTTAGTAATCCCATGTAGTCTACATATGATATTAACCTTGGATACTCTAATAACATACGTTCTGTAGCTTTTTCTTCCCACATTTTTTGTGCTTTTTCAAGCCATTCAGCAATGAGTATATAACCTTCTCTTCTCAATTCGTTAACATCCATCAATTTATATCCTGCTGTAGTTTGCTTAATCGGTAAGACGATTGGCTTAAAAGAGCATCTAAATGGAAGAAGATCATCGCCTAACACGGTTGCATATATAAATTCTTTTTCGACATTGCCTTCGATATAGACATTCTTCCAAGGCTCCTTAGCTTTCTTTAGAACCTTTTGTGATGTTTTGCAAAATGGTTTATCTACATTTATACCAAGAATCGGATGACGAATAAACTCAATGAAAAACAGGCTTCTTGGATATATTGATGCGTCTGCTTTAACAAGATCATGGTAAGCACTTTTTCCCTCAGGCAGTCGGGGTGGATGATAATTGTAGTCTTCTGGTTTCAGATGTTGAAAAGCTTTAATAAGTTTTAAGTTTTTTTCTGGCAATTTACCTGAGAATTTTCTCGCTAATACTGGATATGTTGTTTTACCACCTTTAGAAGCTATTAAAACACACGTTGGAACATTGAATAGGGGTGAAACCTTTTCCAAGTCGAGTATTTTACGCAGAGTCATAGCTGGATTTTTGAATTTCTTAAACTCTGTATGATGCAGAGCACCAGTCAAAACACTTCTAGGCATCACAAAGCCTATGATTCCATCATCTTTTAAATAAAGATCGCTACTTCTACAGAAAAATAGTGTAGCCAGTTCAATTTGTGTAAAAAGTTTAACTTGATCGCTTCGCAATAACTCATAAGAGATAAACTGATCTTTAACAAAGTCTTGGTAATCTTTATTTTCTATATATCTTAATGCTATCCATGGAGGGTTGCCTACAATTATATTGAATTTAGATTCGCTTAGTGTTACTGGCATGAAAGCATTGCTGAGCATGTAGATCCATATGGAATCTTTTCCTCTATCTATTAGTAATAATAGTTTATTTAGTGTGGCTTTCAAAATATCGAATTCTTCACCTATAATTATATTCTTTAAAGCTCTTTCGAAAACCATGTGTGTCTCGGCTTTACTTCTCCTTGCTCTGTAGTATTCTACAGAATCTTTTAATGCGGTGATAACCCTATCTAACTTTCTCCTATCTTTAGTTACGTTAACCGGCATGTGTAAATGAACGTCATTAGTCACATAATCATAGGCTATTATATCACCAAACATGGTTCTCGTTATACTTGGTAGTTTTATCGAATCTGCAACATATATAGGTATTAGGATTGGGCCTGTACGAACATTTAGTAACTCACCTAGAGCTATCAAATAGTTTGCTTTAGCTATTGTAGTAGCTAACGGATTTATATCTATTCCTACAATGCTAGTAAGTACATAATTCAAGATTTCACTTAACTTCCAATCTCTTTGTTTTAGCTCCTCTTTCAACATACGAATACCATTACATAAGAAAGTACCAGAGCCACATGCCGGGTCAAGGATTTTCGGAGGTTCCTTATGTTCTTTCCACCACAGATCTAAGACTTCTTTTAATATCAACTCAGTAAGCCACTCATCTGTATAATATTCTCCAATCCTATGCCTCTGACCTCTCCCAACTATTTCTTGATATATTTCCTTGAAGAAATCTTCATCTATTTGTGCTAAATCATATCTTAATAGTTCTTTGGCTATGGAGCTTGTAAGTTCTAATGAATTGCTACGTATTTTTTCTTGAATAATCCATGTAAAGAAGTCTTCCTCGATAAGATTCATTATTCCGTATTTTGTAAAATATTCTCCTTTTAAAGCTTTTAATATTTTATCAGACGATATTGTGGTATCGCTGCTTAACCTGAGATAAACTATGAGTTTTACTAATGTAACTAAGTAGGTCTGATCTATGAAAGCTTTCACCTCAGGCTTACTTCCATAAACTATTTCCATATTCCTAGACCATAGCTCGTATCTCAATTTAACATCCTCCTCATCTTTAATTAAATCCCATAAAGACCCAAGTATATCTACAGCAATAGCATATGTCGGACTTCCAGGTCCAAATCTAAACTTAAGATCGCTAGCAGTGGGTCTGATCTTCGGCTTTGAGAATATATATGAGTCAAGCCATAAAATTGCATCTGCAGTAGGAATCTCTGATAAATTCATCGAGGCAATTTCTTTTACGTCTTCAACTCTACCATTTTTTACTATGGGAATAAATGCCTTATACTTTATTACATCAGTAGCTATACCAATATATCTTTCCTTGGGATTATTCTCTATTAGTGACTGAAAATATTTCTGCAACTTTTTCTTAGCATCGTCCAGCTCCTTATCCAAGTCAACTTTTATCTCAAATACCACATCTGAGTAGAGTAAATCAATCCTTCCTTTTATACCAACAATTTTACTGCCAATCTTCTTCTCAATACCGGGTAACAAATCCTCTAATTCGACGCCAAAAATTTTTCTCAGCATCTCCATCAAAATATATAGTTTACCAGGATGAGTATTCGCTTGTCTAGCTTTTGAAATATACGCATCAAGTGGTATAATCTCAGAAGACATCCAGATACACCTTACTTAATTTATATTTTATAAAATATAAATTTTATTTATAATATTTTCTTAATACTGAATTCATTTATAGTTTCTTTTAACAGTAAGAGTAAGAAACAACAATACCCCTCAACTATTATGCTGAATTATATTATAAGGATATTTTTAGCTTCTTAACTTAGGTTTTTATCCTAATACCAAATCTTTAAGTTTATAAATTTCGCCTTTACGATATTTAATCAAACCTTGACATTTAGGACATTCTTTTACAATATATCTTCTCTTATGATAACTAATCGTATAAAGTTTTCCAACATGTTTAAAATTAAATTCATTATGACAATATGGACATACAACAATCCTACTCATATGAATTATTATATATATTAAAAATTTAAAAGTTTTATGATTATTTATAACATTTTCTAATTAATTTCATCAGTTTTATTAGGCAAAATACTTTAAAATTTGTAAAAAAATGGTTGCTAAGAAATTTATATTCACAACACCTCAGTAAAAATTTAAATCTTAAGAATATTTTTATTATTTGTCATTATTTTTACAACATGCTAGACTTTAAATTTATTTTAGAATATAAGACTCTTAAAGACACTTAAATAGCAAATGAAACGTATGAGATATAATGCTACTAAAACGAGCTTATTTATTCTCCCTTATTCTTTTATTCCAAGCTTAGATTTTACCATCTTAACTAGAATATCACGTAGATCAATACGCAATCCGAATGTCTCCTTAGCCTCCACTCTTACTTCTACTTTATTACCTTCCAAATCGACAGCAAGAATTCCAACTCCTAAACCTGCACCCTGTTTCTCTTCAAAGAGGGAATCTGTCCCTATTTTCTCAGCAATCTCCTTTGGAAGTGCTAAATAGACATAATTTGCAACCATCTTATACACAAAGCATCTTCCAAGCCCATCAAAGAAGAGTGCTGGGTCAGTCTTAGCCTCAACTATTGCTAAACAATCTTTATAACCCTCCTTCTTGTAACCAATTACATCTGGTTCAAGATATTTAACACCAAGGAGAGAACCTGTTGGAAGAAGAATATGTCCCTTTTTACCCGATATTATTGCTTTATATCCTTTCGACTCAAGCCAAACTTTTATTGGTTCATATAAACTTTCTTCATTTATTTTCTTCTTTGCCATGCATAGCACCTATTATAAATTAAGGATTCTCTAATATATATCTTAAAGCTAATTTTCTTGTTTGCTTAGCACTTTCACAAAACAAGCATAAAATTTACCTTTAGATCAATTTTTATCTGAGTTGTTTTTCTCTTAATAATTTTAACTAAATATGAGAATATTATGAAAATCCTTTAAGAATCATCTAAGGCAAGTCATATTTGATTATCTTATCTTTGCCGTAAAAGATAATTTGTTAAAGATGATTTTAATCTTTTACCCTAGGCTTTATCCTAATTACAAATTCCGAAGTCTTACCTTTACTACTTACACCCTTATAATAATTGAATACGCCTCCGCATTTAGGGCATTCCATTCTTTTAACATCATAAAACCTAAATTTCCAAGTCTTGCCAAACTTGAATTCACCTTCATAGCTACAATATGGGCACTTAACCATTAGGTATTATTACGCATAAAACTATTTAAATCTTCATAATTACCTATAATGAAGAATTAACTCCTAAAACACTTCGTTAAGCGTTTTATAAGGCTTTAAAACTTTAGCATTTCTATAGCATTACCTTTTATAGAGTATCGGTGAAGTCTTTGAAGCACCAATCTACTAATTTACGTTTATGCGAAGACCTTAGGCAATTAAATGAATTAAGCTTCTTAAGATGTAATTTATTCCTTAAAACTTCAATGCATAAATAAGCTCCAAATTCTTCTCTATTCAAATTATGCTATTGACTTCCTGTTCTTAAAGTTTTGCAATGAAGTTTTTAAAGAAAAGTGAATGCTTAAATATTTTCTTAAATATATTCTTTTGAGGATGGAAAGCGAGCTTAAGGAAAAATTCCTTGAATTATTAGATAAGGATAAGGAATTTCGTTATGCTGTAGCAGGTTATTTAGGTCTCGCTGATATTCTTAGAAGGTTAGATAGATTCGAAGAAATCCAAACGAAAATTCTTGAAGAAATAAGGGAAATGAGAATAGAGCAGAATAAGCTATGGGAAAACCAAAATAAAATGTGGGAAGAAATTAAGGGCTTAAGAGAGAATCAAGAAAAACTATGGAAAAATCAAGAAAAATTGTGGGAGAATCAAAACAAGATATTGGAAGAGATTAAAAACTTAAGAGAGAACCAAGAGAAATTATGGGAAAACCAAAACAAGATGTGGGAAGAAATTAAAGCGCTCAGAGAAAATCAGGAAAGACTATGGGAAAATCAAAATAAAATGTGGGAAAATCAAAATAGAATGTGGGAAGAAATTAAAAACCTAAGAGAAGGACAACAAAAATTATGGGAAAATCAGAATAGAATATGGGAAGAAATAAATAAAACATGGAAAGAAATAAAGAGTCTTAGGGAAGAACAAACCAAAATATGGAAGGAGATCAGGAGCATAAATGAGAGAATTGAGGCAATACAGGAAGAACAAAGAAGGCTAAGCATTACTGTTGAAAGATTAACCATTTCAGTTGAAGAAGAAGCAAGGGATGTCATAAGCTACAGGTTAAGTAAAGAACTTGGTATAGAAATTAAGCTTGATAGATTGTTCATAAACGATAGAGAAATTAATATTTATGGAGCAGTGGGAGATATTTGTGTAATCGGAGAAGCTTCTGTTAGGATAGGACCTAGAATAGTTAGAGAGATAGAGGAAAAAATAGAGCTAATAAGAAAGTATAAGCCTGAGCTTTTGAAACCAAAATTAATAAAGGTAATTTATGCAGACGTTGTTCCTCCGAAAGTTTTAGAGCTTGCTTCTAAGAATAATATTTGGGTATTGAATTGGAAAGGAGATCTGCTTCCTATGAAAATAATTCAATGAAATAGTAAACTTTTCATAAAATTATTTAACTTTATCCTTAGAATTGTTTTCAATATAAAAATAAAATTAAAGATGGAAAAGGCCTGTTAAGAAATAGCTTATATTTATCAATTCCGTGTTAAGTCTCGCATTTATTATTAGTATGTGTTTGTTTGGTATTTCTTCCCATGGTTCTTTTGTTAATTTTTCTGATGCTACTATAACAGCCCTTTCACCTGAATCCAGCTTCATTCTTATTAATTGAGCAGTCTTTTCAGAGAAACCCTCTAACCTTAGTCCTTCGCGAGGTCTTTTGAGATAAAAGAGGGTATAATGCTGCGGTTTTTCCTTAACATACCGCAAAGCGTAAAGCTTTTTTCCATCGCTGGCAATAAAGTTCAGAGAATTGTAGCTTATGTTATTGGCATTGATTTTAGCTATAGCTCTTTCAACTCCTTCAACAAAATCATTTGAGCTGTTAGCTTCCTGAACAATTAGGTGAAATAGAGCTTCAGAATCAGTATCACCTTCAAGATCTCGATATTCTGGGGATAAAAGTTCTAAAACCTTATTTCTTTCATCAATGGTTCCATTATGAGCAAAAACATAGCCTTTATAGAGCCATGGATGCGTATTTTCAAGCTTAGCTTTTCCCTGTGTAGCTTTCCTAACATGGGATATTACTATAATTCCAGAAACATATTTAACAAGTCTTTGTGCATCCTTAGACAAATAGAGAGGTCCAGTCTCTTTGTGTAAATTCCAGCCATTATCAAACCATGCAATACCCCATCCATGAGGGTTTCTAATGGAGAGTTTTTCTAAACTTTTCTCAGCCTCGTAGAAGCTGAAATTTACGTTAACAGCTCGGTTAGCATATAAGCCGAAAAGTCTGCACATATCTCTTATTAAAATATAGTTTTAAATTTTAAATCTTTATTTTTAATTTACATCTTTGATAAATTAGGTTTTTTAAAAACTTAGCAAATTAAGTTTTGCTAAAATTTTATAACACTAAGATCCCTTCAGCTTTTTCTTACTTTATGTGGTTATTTTTAAAACTCTACGCTTTTTAATTTCTTTTACTTCACTCACAAAGTCCTTAATTCTTTCTTTTTTCATTTTCTCTATTTAGGTTTTAATAACACGATATACCTTTTAACTGGCTTTTTATTTCCATAATATCATTCTATTATGATTCCTTTTTCATAGGCTTTCTCTTCAATTTCTCTAAAAACAGGTTCTTTTATTGATGGGCAACCAATTAATTCCATTGCCCTTCTTACATGTAGCAAAGCCATTTCTGCCGCTGGGATTTTGTAAAGGCTAGTTATTCACCTGGAGAAACAGCTTTAGTAAATTTTTGGATGGAAAATACAGGTGAGAATCCACTATATCTCTCGGATCTTGAATTAATATTTGACTTTGGGGCATATTCTCTTGAATCTATTAGCGGCATGGTTTTACCAAGAGAAAACAAATTTTTGGGGAATCTTCGACTCTCCTTCCCTAAAAATGTTGTTGGCAGAAAAATTTACATGTTAAGGTATCGTATGTATGAATATATTAATAATGTATGGATTGATTTAGGCTCTTACATATCTGAGAAACAATATTTCGTAAGTGTTTACCCGCGACCATTTTACAAAGTGTTCGTATCTAGAAGTTTATCCAGAGAAGATAGAATGATAGGAGATCCGATAGCGGAAATGATAAGAGAATGGGGATTTGAGACAGTTACTGTTGGTATCGAAGTGAAAGTCCCAGAAGAACAAGTACCCATAAGAGTACGAGAGGAAATAAAGAATTCGGATGCAGTGATAGCTATCGCTACTCCAAGATATCAGAATGCTTTAACAGGATTATGGAGAACTTTAGAATGGCTTCATGCTGAGGTAGGAATAGCTTTCGGTATAGATAAACCGCTTTTAATACTAAAAGATAAAAGAGTTTCTTTGGGAGGTTTACCCTCTTATCTTACTAAGCTAAAACAGGTACCTGTCATAGAATTTGATCCCTATAATTTAGATGAGGTTAAATTAAATCTTTCTCGCATAATGCCAGCGTTCAGAGAGTGGATAGAAACAAAACGGAGACGGGAATTTTTTGAAATATTAGGAAAGATCGTTGTTGGAGGACTAGCAGTACTTGGGGCAATAACAATAATAAGCGGTATCGTTGGAGCATTATCAGGTTCGTCTAAGAAATAATTTTCATACATTTACGCTTATCAAATTTTTAATTATCCACAATTTAAAATCTTAATAATCATATTTGAAAATAAGTTAAAATTAAATAATAGACAAATCTAATAATTATATTACTGTATTGTATAATTTTTAGTCCTTAACAATATAAAAAAGATTGAATACTCTTTAAAAACAGATGAAACTAAAACCATTTCTGAAGATGGAAAAATACCTAGAATATAAGGAATATAGGAAAGCAGTTAAGAATGCTAAAAAATTTCCTTTGAATTCATGAATATTATCGATATTATTTTTTTATTATTGATTTAAGTTAAATAAGATGGACTCCGCGGAATTAAAAATCTTAAAAGAATTTGTTAAAAGAGGAGTTCTAAAGGGAACATTTTTCACAGATATTGGTCTTGGAACAGATGATTATATGGGTATTATTGATGCTGTTTTTGTAGAAAACTTAGAGCCAGAATACGAGCCTAGAATCATGAAATCAAAGTGGTGGAGAATACTATTGGATGAAATAAAAAGAAAAGCAAAGAAAATTATTATAATTGAAGTTAAGGCAAGTCTTAACTATGAGGCAATAGGACAGATAATAGTTTACAGATACTTATTTCCTAAAGTCTGGGGCTTTCCAATAGTTGATGCTGCAATACTCTGTAAGGAATCCACTAAAACTCTAGAAGAAGTATGTCGAGCAAATAATTTGTTTGTTTTCGAAATATAAGCAATTAAAAATTAAAATTATTATAATGGCTTTCTGGAAGAAGGAATAACAGAAAATGTCAATGGGGTTTCAAGTTTATCTCTCATTAACTAAAACCAAAACCTTTAAGATTAAGGATAATAATAGTGATACATTAGGGTATATATAAATCCAGACAAAGCTTTTTTATCCATTAATAACCTCGATTGAGGTATATTTAAAAATTTAATGTTTTTTACTCACATATTTGTAGGAAACATCGATCCATTAATGGATGTTTAGGACTTCTTTCTCTGAATATTTTCTATCAATTAACCTATGAACTTTATGCTTAAGCATCTAATTTATTTTTTCATTGTTTTTTAAAATAAATGTCTGTGTTTTTATTAATGAAAAAATAAGAAAAATAATAACTATAACGGGAAATTTTGAATTCCCTTTATGGAATGCGAAGCTTATTGGTTAAGATAATGTTAATACCATCTTGGGAAACCATATAATCCGATGAGTTGATTCTCTATAATTTCAAAGTTTTCCTTAAGTTCGTTAATTAAAGGCTCAAGATTTAGTCCTAGATATTCTTCTATTTGTTTAATATTGGGGTAATCAAGAATTTCCAATGCTTCCCATGCTCCTGCTTTATAGGGAAATCTAGTTGGCATTTTGTTAGACCATTCAAACCTCACATATTTATTTACTGCCCTGAAGATATCTATTAGTTTATTTCCATAAGCTTTGTTTAATCCTAAAAACATATTAACCAATAAAATACTTTCTGGATAATAATTAGGCGAGCGGCCTGCATCACTAAGGACTATTTCATGCAAAATTTCTATTGCAATTCTATCCATTCCATAAAGCTTATCTTCAAACAAATCTCTCCTTAACGCATTGTACCAAGCTTTAAAATCTGAACCTAATGAATAATACAATCCATAGACCAATCGAGCTTTAGTTGTAAAAGCAAAGCTAGGAATAACCAAAACATCTAAACGATTGTATTCTTTTTTACTAATAAATTTTTTTAAAGTATTACCTAGCATGGTTAAGAATATACGATACCCTTTGTATTCACCAATTTCTATGTAACCCAATCCTTTTAGTAAACGTAATGATATGTTAATTTCAGTTTCGCTAACATTTAATTCTTTCTTGAGTTCCAGCATAAATTTCTTTAAGCTCTCCCCTACTGTTCTACTTTTTCTAATTTTATCAAGATTATCCTTATTTAATGAGATCGTGTATTCGCTAGGAATCGGTTCTTTCTTCAAATTCTGTAAGCTTAGAAGCAGAATTTTTTGTAATCTGTACTTAATCATAGCTTTGCTTTGTTTCTTCTTCCCCTTCCTTAAACTTTTATGGGCAGTACTAAATAACTCATCTATTAATGGAATTTTCTTTTTATTATTTTTAATAGGAATAAGATTTTCTAAATACATTTTTCCTATATCTTCTTTTATTCAAGCTTATTTTTATATTTATTGTAATAAACCTTCTGAAACTGTATCATATCATAAGTTTTTTCTTGGTACTTTCTGTTTTTAACTTTTATCAAAGGTTTATATATTTGATTAACATATATTTATTATGAGATGGGCACTACATCTTTCCAATTTTTTGAGCTTAAAGGTGATAATCTTACCAACAATGCTTTAAAACAGATTGAAATCTCGATAGGACCTACCGCGATTGCTTATAATGCAATTATGAAAGAGGTTGAAAAAATTGCTAACAGGATTAAGTTTTTCTCGTCTATATATATTGAAGGATCGTATGGTAGTGGCAAAACACTAGTATTAAGAAAGGCTGTTTATGATATAATGTCAGGTTCCAATAAAAAATCTTTTAAAAATATCATTCCGTTATACTTTTTCTTGGGTGAGACTAACTTTCTTCCAATGAGTGCAACTGAGGAATATCTGGCCAAGCTAAAATCTTATATTGAAGGAGAAATTGAAGGTCCTGCAACTATTGGCGAAAAAGAAGATTGGAAAGAAAGAGTAGAAGTTCTTGAAAGATGTATAGATACAGTTAAGAATAGAATAGGTAAAATTGAGCCTAGAGATGAGCCTAAAATATTCATTGAGGTTCTTAAAGAGTTAAATAAAAACAAATATTATCCCTTAGTAGTTTTTGATGAGTTTGAAAGAGTTATTTATACTGGAGAGGGTTTGAAAACCGATGGAGCTCGTATGGCATTTTCTGAATTTTGTAAAATGTACTTAGAATTAACAAGGGGACACTTGTTCTTAGGCATTTTTGTCTTGACAAGCACAAAACCTATTTTAGATCTGCTTATCGAAGCTTACAAAGAAGGAAAGCCACACATTAAAGATATAGCTCAATATTTAGCAATTCCTGAAGATTCACTTGTTAAAGATTTCCCTATGACTCGTCTTCATATAGTATATGACTTTAAATATAATCTTTTATGGAGTGAAAGAGAACTTGAAAATCTAACTAAAAATACTAATATAAACTTTGATGGGCGTTTATTAAAAGTTATTTCATTAGTGCTTCCCATACCTAGGACTGTTTTCCAGATTGGTAAACTAATAAGCTTAACTTCAGAATTGAGTAAAGAGAAAATATCTATAGACATATTATATCCAATAATAGAAAGTAAAATTAAACAGCTAATAGATAGGCTTAAAAAGGAATATTTAAAAGACGGAAGAGCAAGACCCATTGTCCCTCCAAGAACAAAATGGCTTGAAAGATTCGAGAATCTGCTTCAAAACGGTTATTATTATATCTCAACAAGAGATCAGGATGTAAAACAAATAGCTGATGTATTAGGTCTTAAAGTAAAAGAAGTTCAAAGGGAATCTCAAACAACAGAAGGTGAAACAGCACAGAAAAAACCTAAAGATGTAACAACCATATTAAAACAGAAAATTTCTGAAATTATTCATAAACTGTATGAAGTAGACCTTTATGAAAGGATTGGACCCGGAGAATATATTGTTAATCCATCTATATTTGCTTTTGCACTTGATATAGATAGATTACCTGATGGTTCAATCGCAAACTTGGATACACTTATTGATAAGATTAAACTTAAAATTAAAGAAAATAGAGAAGCCAAAAGAAAGTATAAAGGAAAAGAAAAATCTTCCGAACAAAAATGAAGAAGCTTATAGTTATCGGACATTGATCAAATGTCTTTTAGCATTACAAACTTTGTGATAATTAAAATGAAAAAAATTGGCATAATCGCAGATGAGAGCAGCGAAACAAGAGCTAAAGTAATTATTTACAGCGGACTTAAAAATAAAATAATATGACGTTTTATCCAATTGATTTTATAGCTCCTTTTAATACATTATTTGATTGTAATAATGAGTTTACACCTTCAGTATATGTAGGATCTGAAGAGCTTGAGTATAATAAGTCCTATACTGTTAAGTTAAAGTATATTTATTCTAAACCTCCATCAAAACGTGAAAAAGGATCTACTGTGGCTATTTATGCCTTATTTTATAAGTTTGCAACAAATGAAAGACCTACAATTAAGATTGGTTCTATAAGTACTTCTTCATTGAATTGTGCTGCAATGTTATGGGCCCAAGCACCACTTCATGCAAGAATTATCGGTGTTTTTCGCTTAACAAAGACAATTAAACTAGAACATCTTGAAGAGATATGCGTTAAAATACTAAAAAACGATAAATTAAGTAAACAATTTAGGTTTACTACCAAATTACCAGAAACAATCAAAATATTAAGTATGTGGAATGGCTTAGAAAGTTTTAATATAAATGATTATATCGAAAATTTAAAAGAGATTAACAATATTTTACTTGATAACCTCACCAAACTAGAATACCTTGAACTTCTTTATTATGATAATATGTGGCTTGAACCTCCAAAACAAAACCTTAAGATCGATTTAATGTCCAAAAAACTTTCAGAGTTGAAGAAAGAAAATGGTGTATTCAAGGGTACCTTAATAATTACTCCTGTGGGTTTATGCATATTTAAAAGAGTGGTTAATGGTCAGTTTAAGACTTACGTTGATATAGGAAGGAAATTTGCATATAATACTTTTGTGAGCATTGAAGAAAAAGGTTCATAAAGGTAACATGAACCTCTTGCTAGAAGCCTATGAATTAAATTATGAATTTAGAACAAACAAAATTGCTAAGATAATAATTAGTGAAAAGGATTTACAGAAATTTTTAGGCTATTTATTTAGGAGAAAGATACTTCGTTCTCTGCCACATAAATCTGGAGAGAAGTATGAAATATATGTTTTAGGATTTATTGATGATAAGAATATTTATAAAGAGTATCCTGGGGTAAAAATAAAGCATATAAATCTTGGTGAGCTATCTAAGAATATTAAAGATGAAATAGCCTATATAGCATTCAGACAGAATCTTTATGAGAGTGGATTTAAGCAAAGTTCCTCCTCGAAAATCTATGATCCAAAAGCAGTTCTTGGAGGCAATGGCATATTAAAGGTTTATAAAGCGATTGTTACAGGCTTTGAAACAATAAACGGTAAAAGTCATCTATTAATTGATGCGGGCAGAAAAGCAGAATTCTCAGATACAATTGATAAACTTAAAAGAGATTTTTCTGATAAAATAAATAGCCTTTATTGGATAAAAATACATGGCTCAACAACCTCTTTTACCATTGATAAAAGCGTTCATCTTTCTCATTTTAAGAAAACCATGGATGAGGTAATTGAAAAGTCAAAGGAAGTTTTAACTTACTTATATAAGATTGGTCGAATCCGTTCTGATCTACTTCAAATTTCATATGATGAGAACAATTTATTTGAATATGGGTTAAGACCAAAAAGCTTAAAATTAAGATATGAATTCCGACGCGAAGGAATTCTATTAGATGTAAAAGGAAGCGAAGGAGTCTTATTTTTACCCGAACATATACTATTACCTGTTGCTTCAACAGAAAATATAAAGTTATTTGTGAGTGATATCACAGAAATTTATGAAACTTTTAAAATTTCACCTGATAAAAGGCATGCAGAAATTACTTCATTTTTAGAAAAATTTAATAATTTAAAAACGGATGAGCTTACAATTACTGTCTCTCAAGAACCTCTCAGATCACAAATATTTAAAGCTGAAGCTTATTCTCTTTACTTAAAAAATGGATCGGGATCTAAAAATTTAATATCTTCAGTGACAAAATGGAATCCATATGCTAAACTTAAACAGTACGCTAAGAACATAACTTTCTGTATAATCGGATATAATGAATATGTAGAATATATTGCAGGTATGCTTCAGAAGCAAAATCTAAAAGTTTCAATGACATTACCTGTCAATGATTCTAGTGGATTAGAACAGATGCTTCATAACTTATTAAGTATCATTGAACAATATAAAACGATTGAAAATAAAGTTGTAGTTTTAATAATAGGACCTCCTAATATAGATAAGATAATTGATGAAAAACTTAGAAATAAAGTAGAATACGAATTCAGATCTAAAGGAATTTTCTGTTGGTATTTATCAACAAGATTAAGTTCTGGTGAGAGTTCAACAATGAGGATCAAATCAATATTAAGTCATAAGTTATACACCATCTTAAAAGAGTTAGTAATCAAACTTAATATTCCGTCTCACACCCTCTTACCTTTTGAACTTATGAAAGGGAATCAAATTAAATATGTAATAGGTATAGATGCAACCACTTACGAATTATCTAAGGGATCACTCCGTATTGCGGCAACAATACTTATATTCAATCCAGTCACAGGTTCCTATACCATTGATGTAACTCCCCATATAACTGCTTCTGGAGAGGACCATGCTATTGCTGAAACATTTAGAAACATTTTACTGAATAAAAATTATGAAGGACCTATATTAATATTTGTAAATAGAGCTAAACCTACTACTATACTTTCCTATCTTACACCTAAAGAAAATGCTAAGTTACTTGATCAAGCTATCATTATTGGTGCTACCAAAACTCATAATTTATCAAGAATTCTCAAAGAAGGGAATAACGGTTTAGCCAATCCTGAATTATTATCATATTATCCATTGTATGAGAATCGCGATATTAATATTGCAGATTGTAATGTTAAAGTATCGAAATATTTAGCTATAACTACCACAGCCACAGCTAAATGGATCCCTGAGTATACAGTTAAACCAATACTTTTTACAATTCTTATAGGAGAAAAGTATAAAGAAGACCAATATCTTACTAGAAAGATTCTTTATTATTCAATGACACAATGCTTATTAAACAACACAACAATGACATGGTTACATTCTCTCCCATGGCCATTACATCGTATAGACAAAATGTTGAAAACAGCTAAAAGAATAGCTCCTGATATGGATAAATTATTAGAAATGATATATAATGCAAATGTTCGAGAAGTTTTATAACCTTATATGCCTATTTTTTTATATAACTAAAAAGAAACGTATAATTTTGTTTTATTTTCATCATCTCCATACTTTTTGGTTTGCTAAAAATATTCTCTAATTCCTCTTTGTTTTTATAAAAGTCTATGAAACATAAAATGAAACCTCTTTGTTCAGTCTTAAGAGAATAGCCATAATAACCAACCCACATTCTAAAGAAGCATTTCTGTTCTGCATCTTCTTTGTTTGTTTTTAATAAATTTAAAAAGTTAAAAAATTTATTAATTATGAGACCTGTTCTATGGGGGTTAATTGCATCACTTATTGGTTTAGCAGGATGGGTATTTTTTAGTATAATTTATACTTTTGCTAAGATGGCCGGTTCCGAAGCTACTCTTATAGCATATTTCTTTTTATCATTATTTTTTATGGTAATGCTTTTTGGCTTACCTGTTGGTGCGGCTTTTGACTTAGAAAAAAAGCCTAAATTTAAATATGTTGTTTATGGAATAATACTCATTGCTATTATTTTATGGGCTGGAATTCTTTCTGTTGGTATTAGACAAGAGGTGACGAATAAGCCTATAATTATTAGGGATGTTAATATTGTAATTCAAGGAAAATATAAAGACTATGTTATGGCATGGAGTTTACCTCTTGTAGAGGTACAGTATGGCGAGTTCAAAATAGATGTTAAGGTATCATATTTTAAGCCATTATTTGGTGGTCCTGAGTATGTTACAGTAAAAAGTTTTAGGGTTTTAACGAGCGGTTTTGATATAGTTAATGTTGAGCCGAAGTTGCCGTTTAATATTGGTTCATCATCCATCACTTTTACACTAACTTTAAAAGGCCCAAAGGAGGGGTTCGATGGTCCAATAACTATAGAAATAGCTTTAGAATAAAATATATCTGATTAATGTTATGATATTGTTCTTGTTTTCTGATTTGCAATTAAACTTAAAATCTTTACTTTACGATTTGATTAAACTCTCATAAACAACTTATATTTTTTTAAGTGATTAAAATTTTAAGAAATTCCTATGACGAAGTCGGCTATGATTACTGAAAAAATTAAAGCAGATCTAGATGATCTAGCTAATAAAGAGAAAGTTCCAGTTGAGGGATTAACATGAATACTGCTCAGGCTAGCCCTAAGTGATGATAGCCTTGTATAGCGTGCTTTGAAGCTGATGGAAAAATGTGACTTGAAGAATGGAGTAGCAGAGATGGAAAAGAGGGGCCGGTGAACTTTCATTTTAAATAAAAGTGCTTTTTTATCTGTTCTTCGCTCCTCTGTGAGGCTATATATTTTCCAATATCAATTTTCCATTTTTTTATTGTATTTTTTTAGAAACTGCTCTATTGATTTATCCATTAGTAAATCAAGATTAATCTTGTCTTCTTTAATTACAATTCCAATAATTCCTCAAGAGCCTTTACAACCAGTTAATAGGTTAGTAATTTTCTATGCTTCCTTTTAAAAATATAGAATTTATTCAAAAATTATATCAGAAAAGTTTAAATTTCAAATAAAAATTATATTATTATGAAATACCAAGATATATCGGAACTTATAAAACGTATAGAGTTTAATTTAACAGAACCTCAAGTTTTAGTTAAATTGATAAATGATGCTCGTTTAAAAGGTGAGAAATTGCAAAAAGATATGGGAAGGTTTTGGAGAATAGCAGAGGAAATAGCTAATATCCTAGAAGAGAGAGAGTTTATCTTATTGAGAAATAATTTAGATCAAATAAAATTACATAATAATTATATTGTTGGAATCGATGGTAGCTATCAGTTAGAAGGAGGGTTTGGAGGTAAATGGTTTGCACCTATAAGTATTGCAAGAATTTTATTTGAAAATGAGATGAGTGAGCAGTTGAAAGTTCGGGTTGATTTTTGGGCTTGGATTGAGGAAATTGATGAAACAGACCATTCTATTCCTGAAAATGTTGCACGATTAAAAATGTTATATGGAGAATCAACAGCCATATTGGACTGGGGTAATTCAAAGCTACCATCGTTTGTTTTTATTGACGGCCCTATTGCTGACCCTCCTGTATTAAACATTGGAGGAACAGTTTATATTAATTTCAGATGTGATGGTCTCAAGAGATGTCTGGAAAAATCAACTATTGTGGGATGTGTAAAAAGATCACGTGATAAATTCTACATTAAGTATTTAGAGGAGGTCCTTTGTGATACATCAGAAAAGGATAATTTATCTCAATTCTTAACAGATCAATACCTCATGTTAAATATTTTTGCTCATATTAGGAAAACTAAAAATCATTTTGGGCCGGTTTTTACTAAATGGATAGATATAAGCTCGGTTAATGAAACTTATGAGTCATATAAGAAAAATGACATACACATAATATGTCTTTTCTTTCAGAAAAACATGTATTCTCCCGTTATAAGATTAGATATTCCTCTTTTAAATTCTCCGAATTCTAATCCCGAAAAAACTAATGAAATAGTACTCCAAGCTATAAAAGCAGTAGATAGCTGGACTTATCCAGGGCAAGATTATCCGCTTCCGATAATCTTAGCTCATGATAAATGCAATATACGAAAAGGATGTGCAGAGATTCTTTATGAAGAAATAATAACAAGAAGCCGCTCTGCGGACCCTATTACTCAGCTTATTTTAACACAACTAAGGTAGACAAAAATGAGTTCACATGAAGAGATTGTTGGCATAATATTAAGTGGAAGTACAACAACCGAGGCAACATGCCAACTTACAGAATCAGCGGAGAGAGGCGGTATAAAGGAGGGAATGCTCTTACTTATCAAGAGTCAAGGCAGGAAGCTTCTAGGAAGAGTAGCACAAATAATACCTTTTAATGCATTTTACACAGAAGGTGATCCTTGGAGTGAATCTAGAAGAAAAGGAATGCCCATACCTGAAGAAGTTGCACGAAAATATGAGATTTGTAAACTTGATTTGCTTATAGAAATTCCTAGGTCTGAAATTAGAAGTCCTCCACAACCTGGTGATCCAGTTTTAAAGATAGATCCAACATTCCATCTTAAGGATATCTTTGGAGTGAATATTGGCGATCCAAAACATATTTGGCTAGGAGCGTTAGCTGGTTATGAGGAAAGCAAAATACCAGTACCGTTAAATGTTGAAAATATTCCAATGCATATGGCAATATTTGGAATAACAGGAAGCGGAAAATCATTTACAACAGGAGTACTTATAGAAAAGCTTTCTGAAATTCCTGTAGGCAAGGATAGTAAAGTATCATACCCAATGGTAGTTATCGATGCGCATGGTGATTATGCTGATTATATAGAATATGTAGCTAATGGTGAAAAGCTTGGTCATACAGGGTGGATAAGGAAGTATGTTTTCCCGAAGGCTTATCGGAGAATGGAATTAAGAGCAAAAAAAGATTTAATTCAGCAAATAGGTATCAACTTGGATCTGATCTCTCAAAGAGAACTTGCTGAAATCATTATCCTATTTTATAAGGGAAGCTTAGAGGGAACGGAACTACAAGTTGACTCTTTAAACGGTCTTTTCGATTATATGTTTGAAGATAAAAAATATCCACCAAGCAGACATGACTTATTTACCCTCTATTTTACGGACCTTAAAAAAGAACTAGAAAATTATGCTGAAAGTACTAAAATGCATGCGGCAACAAAAGCTGCTATTTCTCGTGCTTTAGATATTTTTAAGAAAATTATTGAAGATGAACACAATTTGCTTTCTAGTGATTCAGACTTAAAGGAAGCTAAAGTGAAAGGAGATATAATTGAAGAGGTTGAATTCATTGAACGGCTAACACGTGATGGTGGTCTTGTTATCTTCGATTTTTCAGCAGATGGCGCTCCGGGGGTTGATTTAAAAACCAAACAGTTCGTAATGACCTACTTAGCAACATTATTATTCGAACAATTCACTAGATATAAGATCAAACAAGAAGAAAGATATCTTCTCTTCATTATAGAGGAAGCCCAAAATTTTTGTCCAGATAAATCATATCCCGTAGGTTATACACTCGCGCAAACCAAACTTTCAGCAATTGCAACACAAGGTAGAAAGTTTGGCCTTTCTTTATGTTTAATTTCTCCTCGTCCTTCATTTATTGATAGAATTGTTCTATCCATGTGCAACACTTTCTTTATTCACAGAATTTCTCCAGAAGACGTAAGCTTTGTACGAAGCATTACCGGAAGCTTACCATCTTCTTTAGTTCCGAGATTAACTGCAATGAATACTGGCGACGTCATAATAACTGGGCAGATGGTTACAGTTCCTTTTCCTCTAATAGTACACATTCCAGAAAGTGATCGTAAAGTAAAGCCAACTATTGGGAAAACCAGAGTTGTTGAAACTTTAGCTAAATTGCGGGGTGTTCAGTATGAGTGAAACTCTAATATATAAAAAATTACCAAATATTCAAGGCGTAACATTTGAGGGTGTTGAAAATATAAAACTGAAAAGTAGAGAAAGCGTTAAACAAAGTTTAGAAAGTTTCATAAAATACTGCCTTGAAGATGCAAGAAAACCTGCTCTCGCAATAATTCGAGGAGAATGGGGTGAAGGCAAAACGGATGTTTATGAAAGATATATTAAGAGGTTACCGGAAGAAAGGCAAAAAGAAATTTGTTACGCATTTTTTGTATCTGCATCAACTTTATCCAATACTTACGAAAGACCTGTTATAGAAAAGTTATTAAAAACCACATCGCTATCCGCAGTAATATTTTTAACAGTTCTTTTTGCTGCTGTAAGAGAGGAATCTGCAAAAGAAGTGATTCCTGATCCTCAAAATTATCAAGATGCTGAGAGTTATCTCAATGCTATACTAGAAAAGCTTATTAGTAAAGAGAGTCGGAAGAAAATTTTTATTTTCATAGATGAATTTGAGGAATTACTACATGAACCAGAAAAATTACGAAAAATACTCTCAGGAATAAAAGAGACAATGAATGGACAATATAAGGCTATAGATGAAGGAGGTCGGTTCGAAGGTTGTTTGCACTTAATAATCGCTGTAACTCCTGATGCTTACTATAAATTAACAACAATGGAAGATTTTTCTATGATGATTGGAAGTTTTGAAAGAAGAGTTGTAATTATCGATTTACCTCAAATAAGAAAAGAAGATGGAATACTCTTTATTTATGAACTCTTAAGATATTCATACGAAGATAATATTCCCACACCATTTCCTTTCATCAATTTTGGAATTTGTAGCACATTATTCAGAGTAGCTCAAGGAAATCCTGGAGCTATTGTCAGCCTCTTTACAAGAATAATGGCGAAAGCCAAGGTAAATGATAAATTTATTAAAGTGATAAACGGTGAGAATCTTCTTAAGTTTTTAGAAAATGAAACTATTTCAATATATGGGGGTTCAACACGATGTTTAGATATTGAAACATTTAATAGATTTCTAAAGATTATTTCTGATCAAAAAATTAAAGAGAGGGGTGAAAAGTGTTCACTATTATTTAGGATAATAGTTGGTGAACTTAAACCATTTTCGACCGAAGAATTAGAAAGCCGTATAGGATATAGCAATGTGGAACATTTAATTAATATAATAAACGATGGATTAAGGAGAGAGGAGGGATTAATAAAAGCGATTTTAAAAGTTAGTCCTCTACGTGATGACAAAAAGTTTGATGATATAGTTAAAAAATTTGAGGATAATAAATATATAATTCATGAGAGGGACGAAAAATATATAAAAATTGGTAATTATTTTGAACCGTTAAAATTATTTGAAGATAAGATTTCTCACTTTTTCTATGAAAACGGTAATATTATGAAAAAAATTTATCTTCCTGTTGATGACTATAGTATTAAATCATTCTTTGAAGGAATTTCTGACGATGAGGTTGAAATCTTAAAAAGAATAATTAGCCACTTATGTAAAAACGAAACTTATTATCTTGCAAGTGATGAAATACTTCGGCAAATCTTTCCAACTCCTACGCCCAGAGAATTAGATTTTATTAAAGACAGAGAATTGCGACTAAAACTTTGGAGAGAAATTTCAAGAAATCTAGCTAGTGAATACGATAATAATATTTCGACAGCTTTAATCTCTCTTCTCAGACAATATAAAGACCTTTCTATTAAGGAAGAATACCAATTGTTAAGGAATAAAAAAGTTTATTTCGCGGAGATAAAATTTGAAGAAATGAAAATTAATTGCATATTTTTCCCAGTTAATGGAGATGTAATAAATACGCATATTGAAGAATTATGGGAGTTACTTACTGAAAGAAAATCTTCAATATATCCAATACATCTTGTTTTGTTAATTTTTACAGGAGACATTACACAAGATGCGAAGGAAAAAATTGAAGATTTAGGCATTGGTAAGGATTGTGAGAATCTTATTTTAGAGCTTCGCATACATCCTACGTTAGCAAAAAAAATTTTATGTATATACAATGCAACTTTTAATAAGAATGTCATAGATGAAAGCGCTCTTTACTTTACAATTAACAAATTACTTACTCAAGAGTTAAGTATACTAGATGAAATAAAGAAATGGTTAAAAGAGCAGGAGAAAAAAGGAATGGTTATCAGCGACATACCTCAAAAAGCTACGCCAAATCTTAAAGAGATTGCTGATACACTTAAGTTTTTCATCAATTTCATAGAAGATTCAACCTCAATTGAAGAGATATTCCAAAGAAATCAAGAATTACTTAATTATACATTATACGCTTCAAAAAAAGTCGCATTGATTCCCGATATTCAAAAACCTAAGTTTGAGAAAATAGTAGAAGATCTTTTAGAAGGAGGTTTTATAGTTAGAGATGGAAACAAATATAAAGTAGAATATCATCCTGTCGAGAAGAGAATATTAAAGATTCTCAAGAAAGAAAAAAAGCTTTCGCGGAAAGAGTTAGAGAATTTCTTCATTGTTAAAAAAAGTATATATTTAAGTGATGTATTTATTCCTATTCTTGAATATAAAGGTCTTATAAAGGAAGACGACTCTAATTACTTACTTACCAAGAAGGAAGAGTTGAATTCAATTGTAAGTAAGCATTATAGAAAATTTAAAGATTGGATGAAGGACGAAGAAATTAAGAAATACGGTTATATTTACATCACTAAAGAAAGAGGTGAAAGATTTATCTCTTTAACAAAATATGAGGGATTAATAGATAAATTATTTAATAAGTCACAAGAATTTCCTACTTTAAATGAGGAAGTTGCACTACAAAAGCTATCTTTAACTAAAAAGTTATTAGATCACTTTTTTGAAGAATTATATCCGCTTATAGAAAGTGCATCAAAGAAAAGTAAAGATATATTAGAAATTACTTCAAACCTCATGAACGATATTAGAGATTCATTAGAAGAGATAAAAGAAGAATGTAATAAGTGGTTTAAAGTAAAATTTGAGATTGAAAATTTAGAGGAGTATAAAAAAGTTAAAAGCGCTTTCGAAGAAATAAAGAAATATGAGTCTCTTAATGAAGAAGAAGTCAGAAATATTATAGAAACATTTGAAGATAACGAAAAGAAAAACTTCCTCTTTAGTAAAGATAAAGAAAGCGCTTATTATTTTAACCCAAAGTTTTACAAAATAGCTACATTATTTGAAGAAATGAAAAAACAAGTAGAGAATCTCAAAAAAGGCATAGTAAATCTAAAAGAGAGAATCGAATCTTTTGAGACAAATCAGAAAAAGTTAGAATCTGCATTAAGGAATATAGCAGTAGAGAATAAATACAAATACTCTTATCAAATTTTAAGGACATTACATCAACTTATTAATAATCCTTTCTCAGAAATAATTCCTATTCCAATTAACCGATTTAATGATTTATTAGAAATTATTCATCAAAATGAAGATTATATAAATCAAACATTAAAATCTGTAGATCACTGCATATATGATCTCAAAAAATTATTTGATCTAGAAAAGAATTATATAAGTACTTTAGAAAATTATAAGGAACTTCGTTCGCGTATTTCCCATATTTTTGATATACAAGAATATATTAGTATAACAAAAAGCTTTGAAGACAAATTGAAGAAATACGAACAAGAGTATGATGATTTAATATTGGAAATGAAATTAAATGATGCAAAATCAATATTAGAAACAATAAATAAATTAAAAGAGAAAATAGAGGAGCTTTATAAGAAATTAAAGGAGGAAAGGAAATTAATAAATGTAGCTTGGGAAAAATATAAAAATACAATAGAAAGTTTTATCTCTAATGTTGAAAATTTCAAAAAGTTATCTGAAAAATTATCATGGGGAATTAGCGGTTTCGAAAACGAAATAGAGCGTCTCAAGGAGATCGCAAAAAGCAATATAGATGACCTTTATTTAAGTTTAAGTGGCTTAGAGAAAATAAAACAAGCTATAGAAGAAACAATATATACAAAAATTAAAGATAAATTGAATAAGAAAGAATTTGACTTATTAAATATATTGTTAAATCAACTAAAAAGGAGAGAATGGATTCCATTAAGAGAGATATATGAAATTGCAAGTCAAAATCTTAAACTTGAATCCGCAGAAATTGAAGAGATATTGGAAAAATTCATAAAATTACGTATCATTGAAAAGGGTATAACCAAAGCCTTCTGAAAGAATATTAGTTAATTAACTATGGATCATACCGAAATATACGAAAAAGTTTCCTTAAAGCATGCAGTAAATGTAAGAATTAAACGTTCACTCTGCTTTTATAACCCTTATGAAGTATATGAAGCCTTACTGAATAATAATGAGGTAAAGAGTTGGCTAGAATTCATTTCAAATAATTATACTCCACCTACCGCTAAAGTACTTCTAATATATCCCTGTTCTACGGAAAAACCATATCATAAATCAAGATCATATAAAATATTGTACAAAACTCTTTCAAAGCTAGGTGATAAAAGGAAGGAGATTCATTTGGTAACAATTTCTGAGCCTTTTGGCTTAATACCTGAAGAATTCTATAAAAAAAAGTACGATTGGTATGATTGTCCAGGATTATTTAAATGGTGGTGCAGAAAGTATCATCAACCTTATTCAAAAGAATATGTTGACAAATGCGTGCAAATCCTTGCTAACTATATTGCAAAATTTTTTATGAGAGCTAACATTCAAAAATGTTACTCAAGAATGGTAGCATTCGTAAGAACATTTTCTTCTGCTTTAAAGGTAAATCATGATCATACTCATAGGAGAATAATTGAATTAGCTGCTCAAATAGCTAAGGTTCATATTGATCTATTGCCTCCTAAGTCATTGGTTACTGAAATAGTTCAAAAGAAAGGAAAATTTGCGTGGGATATGTATGGTGTCGCGCATCCCCTTGCTCAAGAATATTTGCTTAATTATTTAAGAAAAGTATTAGAAGATGAGAATTGAAACACCTTTCTTATGGTTTACACAAACTCTAAGAGGATATCCAAAACCTTGGCTTTTTTTCAAGATTGATGGATTAATGTTGAATGCATATGAAATACTTCAAAATCGTTCTGAAAGTAATAATATTAAAAATAAAGGAGTGCATAAGCATATGCAATTCGCTGGTTTGATAGCTATTGATTCTGGCGGCTATCTTTTCATGAAAAAGGGAAAATTAAAGGTAAAGCCTATTGAGATTTTAGAACTTTATGAAAAAAGTAAAGCAAATTTTGGTGTCATTCTAGATTTTCCATTGAGTCCTAATCTCTCTCGTAAAGAAATACAAAAAAGAATGATTATAACATTGGAAAATACTGAATATATGGTTAAGGCAAAGCAAACCCCAAATCCTGAGCTAATTCCAGTTATTCATGGATATGATATCAATTCTATAGAACGATTTGTAAAAAAATTGCAAAAAATTGGGGAATTTAACATTTACGGTATCGGTAGCTTAGTTCCTTCAGTATTTAATACCAAAGGTGTTGGAGGAATTTACAATGTAGTGAAAATAGTTTCATTTGCAAAAACGTTGTTGCCTAATAAAATTATTCATGTGTTTGGTATAGGAAGCACGTTAACAATGCATTTAATGTTTTATGCTGGAGCTGACTCACTAGATAGTTCATCATGGAGGATTAAAGCTGCATTCGGAGCTATCCAGCTTCCAGAAATTGGTGATAGATATATCACTCCAAGAAAAAGGCATAAGCCATATCCTAATCTTAAAAGAGAAGAACTCAGAATTCTTGATGAATGTAAGTGCCCGGCATGCAAGAAAGAAGGATTAGAAGGATTAAGAAGAAGCTTTACATTAAGAGCGATACATAACGCTTGGGTATATCAAAAAGAAATTGAAAAAGCAAGAATAATGATTAAAAACGGTGAGTATGAATATTACGTTAAGCGAATGATAAGAAAAACTAGATTTTCAAAAGTACTAGAGTATGTAGATAAATTTAAGAAAAACTTTAGAAGCTGACAATATCTTATGACATCTATATTGATGTGAACTCGCATATTTATTATTCCTTTATACTTATAAATACTATTGCAAGTTTATGGAATTTTTTCTTTACTTATCCTAAATTAACTCATTCTATGGGGTCTCTATTTTTATCATTCTCTTTATGTTTTTAATATCTAAAAGCTTCCTTAATCTCGATATACTTTTCAGCTTTTCTTTTTCCAAAAGCTGGCTTAAGAGTATTTATGACATTATGTTCAGCATGATCAGAATCAGAACAAAGATATGCATAGAGCCCTACATTATATTCGATTCCCTTATTAGCTTTAGCTAATTCATTTATAATTGATTCAGCAAAGTAAATATCTAATGACTCCTTCTGCATTTTTAAGCCTCGCCTAGATTCTTCTTAATTTCATTTGCTAACCTTTTGATGCTTTCAACAAAATCTTGCATCCATTTAGGAGAAACTTCTGTAAACAATTTGTTAAGCTTCTCATAAACCTTTAGATAAGCTTTATCAACATTGCTTTCGGTGACCACCTCTCCTAATTCAATCACTACAAACCCATCTTCAATAGCTTCCTTTTTAGCATCTTCTGAAAATGAATTCGCAACCAAAACCCTTACATTTGGTATAAAACGCATATCACGTATAACTCCGTATTCATATTTAACTTCATTCACCCCAACAGGTATATTCCTGTTATAGCAAGAAGCATAAACTGTGAACTTTAAATCATCAACGATCTTTACTCCTAGAACGTCTGCCGTAATCTGTTGCTTTTGTAGCCTACCACTAATAACCTCTCTCAAGAACAACATGTTCAGTCTTAACTACAAAACCTAAATCTTCCAGCACACTTGCAACTACATCTGTAAGTATATTTTTGGAATCAAACCTTTTTATCCGAGGCGTCATATTAAGTTATGTTCATGAAAAGAATTAATGAATGCATACAGTACTCAACATAAGCAACTCCTTTCTTAATTATAATTTCCTTAACGCTATTAACATTAATACTCATAATAAAATAATAATTTAAATATTTTTAAATTTCATAAACTCTTTCTTATAAAAGCAAGATTTAATTCGGTGGACCAATTTAATCAACTGTACATCATTAGTCACAGTCTCATTTTAATAAACTTTATTCGTATTCGAAAAGTTAATGATTTACAGATTATGTAAGTTTAAAAATATTTTAAGAAGAATAATTAAATTAAAGACACTTATTTGTTAGATCAAGAGTTTATCTTTTTATTATTCTTTCATGGATCTCCCTTATCTCATTTGGAATTTGTTTTTGTTCAACTCATACAAACTTCTTTAACTTTATTGAGTATTATGAAGAGAAATGTTAAGCTTATATCAATTAGCCTTGTATTCACAAAATAGTTATTATCCCAAGCAAAAGCCCAAGTAATGCTCCAATTCCTGCGCCAGTCGATCTATCTTTCTTATGAAACAGTGCGCCCATAATAGCGCCGCCTGCGGTCCATAGAAGAATCCACCAATGCGGAGCATCCTGTCTCAGATGCTCAATAGCATTTACTAAAGGACTAACTTTATCCCAATGAACTTCATAATAATCCTTATGCTTTTTAACATGAACTCTTCTTCCATCCTCAAGTGTAAATTCATAGTCTACTTCATGGACTCCGATTTCTCCAATAGTCCTAATAGCCCCTTCTTTCTCTGGATCTGGAACTTCATCAATTGGTACTATTATAGGTTTATGAGGAGGCATATTCAAGACTCTTTTTATTATTGAATGCCACGTTTGCATATTATCAATTATTAAATTATGTTACTTAGCCTTTATAAAGATAACTTTGTATTCCTAATCTTTTTACTTCTCAGAAAGCTATTAAGAACATTAGGACTTCTTATTTTTTCTTTAAAAAATTTATAATTGAAGATTAAAATTAATTTATGAGACTTATTTTAGCTTCTATTTTTACACTTGGTGTACTATTTGTTTTCCTTTTAGCAATAATAGCTGGTATTTTATATGCGTTAGGAATAATAGAATTTTGGTTTCTTATAATTTTTACCGCAATAATTTTTCTCCTTCAATGGCTATTATCACCATATCTTTCAGATTTAATTTTCCAATGCTTTTATAAGTTAAAATGGATTAGCATTGAAGATTTAGGAATAGAAGATAAAGAAGTTGCAAATTTTATCAAAGAAACTTGTAGAAAAAATAAGATAAGAATTCCAAAGATAGGTTTTATAAATGATGATAATCCTCAGGCATTTTGTTATGGCTCTGCAGCATTTAATGCAAGGCTTGTATTTACTAAAGGTATCTTTACTTATCTTGATACTGAAGAAAGAAAAGCTGTTTTTGGCCATGAGCTAGGACATATCGTTCATAGAGATTTTATAATAATGAGTTTAGCTTCCTTCATAGTCGTTTTACTGTACTATATTTCTCAAATTTTACTGAGAGCGACAGCAAGCGGAGGTAAAGATAAAGGTAAGATCGTTTTTATTATCATTGGTATTATAGCTTTCATATTTTACTTAATTGGAACTTACCTTTTGCTTTTTTTAAGCAGAACAAGAGAATATTATGCAGATGAATTTTCTGTAAAAGCCACAAACAATTCAGATGCTTTGGCTAGTGCTTTAATAAAAGTTGCTTATGGAATAATAGCCAGACCAGAGGAAAAGAAGCAAATTGAAATTATGCGAGCTACAAGAACACTTGGAATAATGGATTTTCAAGCAGCAAAAGGTATAGGATTAATTTACCTCACTAGTTTAAAGTTAAAAAGCTGGGAACCTATTCAAAAAACTTTTCTCTTTGATTTAAAGAGTCCTTGGGCTTTTATTTATGAGTTAAATTCAACCCATCCTTTAGTTGCAAAAAGAATAAGAAGAATAGAAAAGATAAAGGATGTTAAAGCATTCGATTTTAATGAAATTGAAAAATATCCAATAGACAAGAAAAGACTTTACGCAAATTTCTTTAAGGATATTTTCTTTGAATTTTTGCCCTTGTTTTACATTATATCTTTTATAGCTTTCTCAATAATTTTAATTTCAATGCTTGCTACTTCATCATTGGTTTTAATTCAATTATTTGGAATATTCTTCATTGGCTTAGGTTTATCAATTATAGCAAAAACTCTTTATAGATATCCTGCTACACTACCAAAGAAATCTAACATTTTAGAATTAATGGGAGATGTTTATGCTTCTCCTATAAGAGGGACCCGTGTTGAGTTAAATGGGGTTATAGTTGGAAGAGGTATTCCAGGGCTAATTTTCTCTGAAGATATGATGTTTCAAGATGAAACCGGTTTAATATATTTAAATTACGAAGGATTAATTCCATTTTTAAGCAATCTTGTTTTCGCTATTCTTAAATTGGAAAAGCTAATTGGAAAAAGTTGCAAAGTTTACGGTTGGTTCATTCGCGGTCTAAATCCTAGGATTGAACTTGAAAAAATTATAATAGAAGGAAAAGAAATAAAAAGTAGAGTTAAGTTATTAGGTATAATTGTAGGTGTTATAATAAGTTTAATTGGATTTTTTATTTTCTCAATTTCATTAATCATAATTTCATTCCTTTAATTTTCAATAAAAAATGTTTATACAATCACTTCAATAAAATTATGATTTTTATCATTTCTATTTTTAAAAATGAAATAATAATTTTTTTCATTACTATTTGATAGAAATGATAAAAAATAATAATCATTATTTTTCATTATAAATAAGAAAATTTCATTATAGATTTTATAGCTATAAAATTAGCTCAATCAGTTAGAATTAAAGTTTTGCTTTTTTAAGACGTAAGTATCAGCTTCCAAAAATAGTATAATCAATTCTCTTGAAAGCTTTATTAATCGACAATGCCAGTAATGCTGATGTCACTCCAATTAATACTGTTAGTAAAGGTAAAGGAACCACTTCAGCCATTCCTCCTATGAATGCAGGAAATGATGCTGATCCTATATCTCCTGTAAATTGCCATGCAGCCAAAAATGTTGCTCCTTCTCTCCTTCCCAAACTGAATCCTATATCGCTTCCAACAGTAATTAATAAACCTGCACTTAAGCCATTCCCGAGACCAATTATAATAGCTGCAATATAAAAAGACAGATAATTGTATGATAAAGCTAATAAAATGAATCCAATTGCTATTATTCCAAAGCTTACGAGCCCACTTACACTTCTTCCCTTCCTATCTATTATGATTCCAGCAGGATATGAACCAATAACATCTAAAGCTCCTGATATACTTAAAGCAATTCCTACAATACTATCAGGCAAATTAAGCAAGACCTTTCCAACAAGAGGAATCAAAATTAGCCTGCTTGACCTTATACCTTGAACGAAAAATTCAATAGCAGACAAAGATATTAAGTATCCTTTGCTAAGATGTAGTTTTTTGAAAAATGTTAATTCTTCTACGCTTATTTTAGGAAGTTCAAATCTCTTGAAAGGAATTATGCTTACAAGAGCTGTTAAAGAAATTAAGAAAGAAAATAAGAAAACTTCCCTATAACTTGCTACTTCAATCAAAGCTGCAACAATCGCCGGACCAATAAATGTTCCAATTCTTTCTGAAGCACCTATGAAAGAAGAAGCTCTTCCCCTCATTGAATAATCAAGGTAATATGAAATAACGTATCTCCTTGAAAGTAGCCAAAGACTTCTACCTCCTCCAAATAATATTGCAAGCAAAATAACTGATGTGTTATTAAGATACAAATACATTAGAAATGTTGAAATTGTTATAATAGCCAAAGATAGTCTCATAAGATTTCTTTCGCTTATTTTTCTTAGCATTACTCCGCCTGGAAGATCAAATATCAGCGTTCCTATAAAAATTGCAGAGGTTCCAATTCCAACCTGTGCAGGAGTAAAACCAATCGATATCAAATAAAGAGGTATAGCTGTGATAAGCATTCCCCTGCTAATAGCTACGATAACTGAATGGAAGTATACATTGATTAAGAGCCAAATCCAGATTTTATTGGAGTTCATTCTATTTAGCTAAAAGAATCATTTCTTCAGCGAGGGTGATTCTAATCATCTTGAATCATCAGACCATCGTTTCATCATCAATAAATATTAAAGGAATGAATTATTTAAGCTTTAGCAAACTAAAAGTTAAATTTTGGCTGAAGCGGTTCGGAGCCAAAGAATTTTTAGTGCAGGAACCAAATTAATAAGTTTGCTTACATAATTTCTACTCATAAATATTTAGATTAATGATTAAAAAATAGTTCAAAATTTTATGTAAATACTACTGCTAAAATTACTGTAACTAAAGTTGTTATTTGAACTCCTAGCATCCATAAAAATCTATTGTCTAATTTTTTATCAAGCCCATCCAGCCTAACTTCAATCCTATTCATTCTATATTCAAGGTTGTTTATCCTGTTTTCGAGACTGTTTATTCTGTTATTTATATTGTTAATCTCGCTTCTCATCTCGTTCCTCAAACTGCCTATTTCATTTCTTAAATTGCTTATCTCACTCATTATTTCGCTTCTCAAAGAATCTATTCTATTATTCGTTGAATCTATTCTATGATTTGTTGAATCTATTCTATCATTCATTGAATCAATTCTGCTACTAAGCTCATTCCTTGTAGCTATTACTTCGTTTCTTAAAGAACTTATATCACTTTTTAAATCATCCACTCTTTTAGATAATTCTTCAATTCTTCCCTCAATCTTTGATAATCTTTCTGTCTCCACTATGCTCATATAAATATTAATTAAGAAACTATAAAAGCTTATACCAATAGATGTAAAGAAAGGATAAGACATTCGATAAAAGAAA